>Ga0304729_1001494_pt1 | contig 15323 bp, 14 predicted proteins | sample C_131016_MF_Meta_FD_190475 | JGI IMG/M metagenome (GOLD analysis project Ga0304729, IMG submission 190475) | Freshwater microbial communities from Lake Croche, Canada to study carbon cycling - C_131016_MF_MetaG (v2) (version 2) | ecosystem: Environmental > Aquatic > Freshwater > Lake | place... | reverse complement strand
TGTTTTCACGGGTGCTCATGTGCGTAAACAAGGTTTGTCGCGTGACATACAAAGAACCCTTGCCGCCCAGCATGCCAGGTGCGAAAGCAGGAACAGGACCAGACGCATTACCAAAGCTAGCCATCAAACCTAAAGGAGACAAGCAATCCAGCGATTTATCCCAGGTGTCTTTACCGACTGAGTCGTAAACCACTTTCACGCCCTTACCACCAGTGATTTCTTTGACCTTGGCCAAGAAGTCTTCGGTGTTGTAGTTGATCGCGTGGCTCGCACCATTGGCCAATGCCAGTTTGCATTTGGCATCACTGCCCGCAGTTCCAATCAGTTGGTAACCCAAAGCTTTGGCCCATTGCGATGCAATCAAACCAACACCACCCGCTGCTGCGTGGAACAAAATGAAATCACCTTTGTGCAATCCGCCTTGTGGCAAAGTACTTTTGAGTAAATACTGCGCAGTTAAACCTTTGAGCATCATGGCCGCACCGGTTTCAAACGAAATAGCATCAGGCAATTTACAAACTGTCTTGGCGGGCATCACACGTTCTTCGCAATAGCTTCCAGGAGGTGCGCTGGCATACGCTGCACGATCGCCAGCTTTGAGATGCGTCACGCCCTCGCCCACCGCTTCCACAATGCCAGACGCTTCCATGCCTAAGCGCAGTGGCATAGGAAATGGGTAGAGACCTGTGCGTTGGTACACATCAATGAAATTTAAACCAACAGCTTTGTGGCGAATACGAATTTCACCTGCGCCAGGTTGTCCGACTGTGACATCGACGATCTTGAGTTCTTCAGGTCCGCCGTTTTTTTCAATGATGACTGCTTTGCTCATGTTGTTTGCTCCTAGGGGGTCGATAATTTTTACGCCCTGCATCCTGCCACGAAAGCGGTCTCCGAGTTGTCACCTAGGTTTTATCGGCTCGGGTAGAGTCTCGCTCTAATGTCTGACACTCCCTCCACCCCGACTCCCACCACTTCACACTCTGCTTTAACAGCGCGTGCTGCTGCTTTGTTATTGGTTCCACCTTTACTATGGGCAGGCAACGCCATCACGGGGCGCTTGGTGCATGAACTCATTTCGCCATTAACGCTTAATTTTTTACGCTGGTCGCTTGCGTTTTTATTACTTCTTCCTATTGCGCACAAAGTACTGCATCGCAATAGTCCGTTGTGGTCAAAGTGGAAACGTTTTGCGGTTTTGGGTTTTTTGGGGGTGGGGTGCTACAACAGTTTTCAATATCTTGCGCTACAAACCTCGAGCCCTATCAATGTGACCTTAGTAGCCTCCAGTACACCTGTATTTATGCTGGGAATTGGTGCCTTATTTTTCAAACAAACGATTCGCTTGCAACAGGTCATTGGTGCTGTGCTGTCGATAGCAGGGGTCTTGTTGGTACTCTGCCGCGGTGACTGGAATGCACTGGCCAATGTGCAGTTGGTCATCGGGGATGTCTATGTTTTGATCGCCACAGCTTGCTGGGCTTTTTACAGCTGGCTTCTCAGTCGCCCAGATGATCCAGCAGAGATACGCAGCAATTGGGCTTATTTCTTGATAGCGCAAATGGCCTTTGGCTTAAGTTGGTCTGGCTTATTCACTACAGGTGAATGGGTATTGGGCAACGCCTATGTGCTTTGGGGCTGGCCTTTGGTTGCGGCGCTTGCCTATGTCGCACTGTGTCCATCGTTATTGGCTTACCGTTGCTGGGGTTTAGGCGTGCAACAAGCGGGGCCTAATATCGCGGGCTTCTTTGCCAATCTCACACCCTTATTTGCAGCCGTGATGTCGGCCTTGGTATTGGGTGACTTACCGCAAACGTTTCACGCTGCGGCGTTTGCTTTGATAGTTGGGGGGATTGTGGTCTCCTCCAAACGCTGATGCAGATCTAAATTTTCTTTTGCAAGCGTTCAACCGCGATATATGGGCTGGGGTTGATTAAAGAAATTCTCTAAAACGTTATGCACAATCGCGATGTTTTTTTCGTGCAGACTTGAATGCGCAATACCTGGCATCACAACAAAGCGTTTGTCTGCATTGGGTAGTTTTGCAAAATAATTCACCAAGTCTTGGAAGCCAGCGACACCATCAAATTCACCACGCATGATCATCGTTGGCACTTTCAATTTCTCCGGTTGGCACACGGGTAAATTAATAGACATATCCACATAAGAACCCGTTGGCACAGAGGTGTCCAATTTCAAAATTGCATCTGCAAAAGTTTTGACAACATCGGCATCTGCAGTCCCAGGATGATCCCGGGTGAATATGCTTTCAATCATGGCGTGGTCAATCGATCGCCTATTACTTTTTGTCCACTCGGCAATCCGTTGCCGTCTTTTTTCTAAAGTAGGACTGCCTTCGCCAGTCCATACAAATGCATCTAGCGCGATACGGCTTACACGCTCAGGAAAACGCTCCGCAAACAACGCGGCCTTGAGTGCACCTGAGGACAAGCCGTAGAGCATCAATTGCTTTTGTCCAATCGTCTTGATGATGTATTCACTGGCTGCAGCGATATCGTCCGCACCGTTAGAAATATTGAAGTTGATATTTCTTTCTTTGTCAGAACGACCATACCCTTCGTTGTCTAAGCACCAAGTATCAAAGCCCAACTTGGCGAAGTAATCCATCGTCGAATACTGAGGCTTACCAGGCACCTGCAAATCAAAAACAGGTGTTCCTGCCATGGACGAACCATGAATAAAAAGGATGGCGCCCTTTTTTACATTGCCAGGATTTTGGGGAGTTTTACGCCACAGATAGAGTTTGATGGACTCAGTACCTACTTGCTTTGTCGTCCAGTGGTCTTGCCCCACAAGTTTCATAGCATCTGCGCGACCAGGCTTTGCGTCCGCAGATTGCGTAACCAATACCGCGCCCCCCGAAAAAGATGCGCCAACTTTTAAAAAGTTTCTACGACCCACCTGAGCGGCCTGCACATCTAATTCTGCGGGTTTAGTCATACGTTACTTTGCGGGAGCGCCTTTTAAAACCCAACCCACCAGGGATTTCACTTGCTCGTCTGGCACCAATGCATGGGCAGGCATGGGCACACGCCCCCAAACACCAGAACCACCATTTTTTACTTTATTGGTAAGCACTGCGACGGCATCTGTTTGGTCTTTGTATTTCTCGGCCACCGCTTTAAATGCGGGACCCACCAACTTCACTTCTGCGTTATGACAAAACATACAACCTAGTTGATTGGCCAAACCCGCAGTTGCCGCATTTTCTTGAGCCCAAAGTGCAGGTGCACTCAACACCAAGCCCATTGCTACTAAAAGAGATCTTTTCATTTTCAATTACCCATCTTTCTATGTATTAGTTAGCCAATGGGCTAGGACGAACTTGTACTTTGAATACTTTGGGATAGGCCTCAGTTCCGCCTTCTCCATGGAAGTTAGCGCGTGTACCTGAGGTCGTCCAGAAGCCTTTGCCTTTCCAACCAGCCTTGGGATCGTCAATGCGACCATCGGCATTCTTGGAAAAGAAGCCCAATGGATAGGGAACGCGTAAGCTGACCCAATCACCCTTCACCAAGGCCAAGAGTGCTTCACCGCCGTTAGTCAATGCGACAGGGACGTCTTTACCCAGACCCAAAGTGTTCTCCACGTCCACTGCGATGTAGTAAGCATGTTCTGCACTGCCATTCGGGTCATTGACGCCTTTGAATTGCGGGCCAGGGAAGCGGTACATCGTCCAACCTTCAGGGCAATGCTTTCCACTAGCAGATGCTGGGCCATTCAATGGGCCTTTGCACTTGTTACGGTCAAAGCTTGTCATTTGTCCGCTTGACAGCACTGACCAAACAACGCCTTTGGAATCGATGTCCAATCCGCGTAAGCCGTAGTAGCCTTCTGGCGGTTGGTAGATTTCAGCCAATGCCGTATTGCTCGGATCGCTGCCAGGTGTCAAACGAATCAAGAAGCCAGCTTGGTCAACACGCGAGAAACCTACGTCCATAGACTGGCCCCACACAGAGTTATCAACTGGGCTGGTTTGCACACCGTAGAAACCAGTCATCACACGTTTGTCTTTGCTTGGGTCATCTGGTTGACCTAAGTCGGTATACGCGTCACGCTTGCCATTGCCATTGGTATCCAAAACGATGGGGGTCCATCCTTGTGACTTTTGTTCGTCTTTGGTTTCCAAATATTTCTTGGTATCTAACCAACCCACAGCGCTCAAGCCTGGTCCGCCAGCACTGGTCCACAAAATATTGTTCTTGTCGCGCGAGAAGTACAAATGGTGTGTGGTGAAACATGTGTTGATGAGTGACCATTCTTTTTTCGCTGGGTCATACATCGACAACTGACGCACTGACTCTGCAATAGGCAAGACTTTGGCAGACGGATGGTCAGAGCCTTGTTTACAGAAATCAGGATTAGCAAATGGGCGAATACGTGCAGAGAACCACACGCGTCCGGCCTCATCCATCACGTTGTTATGGATACTGGTGTGTCCGTCCCAAATTAACTCGTCACCCCAATACGCTGAAGGACCCTTTGGTTGCTCTTTTTGACCAAACAACTTGGGATCGCGGTAAGGCATGACTACTTCACCCGACTTGTGGTTCACAGGATCCAAGAAAGGCACGCGGTCCGTCGACTCTTCAGGAGATCCCCAAAACAATCCGTTTGGATTGACTTTGTTGTTGCGCTTGTCAGATGAAATGCCATCGTGCAAATAGTATTTATTGCTCGAGTAGTCCCACATGGTGTAGACCACATTACGTTCAACGCCTTTCGGACGCTTAGGCTTGTCAAAAGGCAAAGCACCTTTTTCAATCTTGTCGGTCCAATTAGCAAACAACTCTAGGCCTTTGTCTGGACCTAAACGTCCTACAGCGACTCCCATATAAGCCATCGCTTGTCCTGCTTGCGTGCGATGTGCCCATGCGCCAAACGAATCACCGCCAGCTTTTTTCTTGTAGAAATCAGAGACGTTGCGCATTCCCTCGGAACCTAAAGCATGGCATGACTGACATGAGTTTTTAATGGTATCGACCCAATACGACTGTTTTTTGATCGTTGCAGGTATGCCATTGCCTTTGTCCCCAGTGCCTGGGAAATCGTTTGCAGGAGGAATATCCAGCAAGGTATACCAGTACATGCCTGGGTAGTAAGCCGCAGCAGACCTTTCATCGGGTGCTTGAACCGCTTTCAAATCTAATTTTTGGCCTGGCTTAGCCGTGACCTTAGGGGAATCAACGAGTCCGTAACCACGCACCCAGATTTGGTAGTTTGCAGAAGGCATCTCAGGCAATAAAAATCTGCCTTTGTCGTCTGTCACCACAATCTTGGCGAATTTGGTGGGCAGGTCTTTGGTTTCTGCGATAACCCAGACGCCTGCCTCAGCACCTTTTGCACCCGTTACAACTCCACCAATATCGCGCTTAGAAATATTGAGTGCGGATTCAGCTAAAACGACACCCGATGTCGCCAAGCCCATTGCGGCAGCAAGTGCCCATGCAGTTTTTTTCAAAGAAATTCCCCTTGTGAGTCGAACCGTGATGCCGCAATTTAGTTCAGCACGCGTTTTATCGAATCGGGGTATGCCCTACTCGGTTGCTTGTTCTGTCTTGCACATGACACCAGGTTTTTGAAATTGATAGATATGCGCACGCTAGGGTTAACCCCGCCAACACATAGGGTTGAGTTTCTTTCTAATGCATGTTGTCTTTGCTCTCCATCCATCGCGTTTTTTGACGCGATTCAACTGTAAATATTGCAATGGAAGAATTTTTTTCAGGCTCGGCTTTTTGGACCTTTTTGCTCATCGCGCATGGGCTGCTGTCAGTGGCATTGTTAGGCGCGCTCACGCACCAAGCCATGGCGGTTCTGAAAAGCAAAAAAGCAGGCATCTCAGGCTCACCTAATTTCATTAGAAGATTCTCTGCAGTGGCAGCACCAGCGTATGTCAATGTTGTGTGCGTGCTGTGGGTGTTGAGTTTCATTCTGGGGGGGTGGATCTATTCCGAATACCGTATTGCTATTCGTATTCCCATGGAGCAACAGGAGCTATTTAAAACAGTTGGCACCTTTGAACTCAAGGAGCACATGGCCGTATTCGGTCTTGGGCTATTGCCTTATTACAGCTATTTGTGGAAAAACAGTGTCAGTGCCTCAGAAGAATCTGCACGGCGTTGGGTCACGGTGTTTCTAGCGGCCGCTTGCTGGTACACCTTTCTGGCCGGCCACATTGTCAACAATGCAAGAGGCTTTGGATCATGAATAACATAGCGTCTGCACCATCGACATCACGCCTTGCCATTTTTAGTTTGGTGTTTGGTCCTGCAAATACCATCTTGTATTGGATAAGTGACATTTACAAATTCCCAATATTTAGCTTTTATCCAGCCACTTACAGGATGGAATGGGGTTGGACACCCACAACGGTTGATGATGGGCCCGCCATGTACTGGTATGGCTGGATTGCCACCGCCCTCCTTGGCTCAACTTTATTGGGACTGCTTGCGGCTTTTTCACCAGTTGCATTGAGGCAAAAAATACCACCAGCAATATCTTGGTTAATTCCGTGTCTGCTCGTGCCAGCCATGGTTTATTCACTCAAGTTTTATTGGCGCTGAACCTTGCGCAATTGAAGATCTATGAACTTACACAAAACCCGTTTTTATAAATTTTTATTAAGCCTCATTGCTATTTCTTTTGCTGCACATGTGCTAGCTGGCGGTATGGATGAAGGCCAATCCGACGATACAGCCGCGGCTGGTCCTGCATTTTTTGGATATGTGCGCGATGAACGCGGCTCTATTCTTGCTAAAGCCATCGTCAGCCTACAACCTAAAAACGGCAAAGCGATCGTCATCCAAGCCAACGTTCTTGGCGTGTACAAAAGTCATGTCAGCCCAACTGCCAAGGCGGACGATGTGGCTATCGCTTGCGAAAAACCTGGCTATAAACAAATTCGAGTCGTCCGACGCCCTGCAACAACAGCAAAGGTTGTTGAGACAGACTGCTTGATGCAAAAAATTTAACAGCGGTTCGAGTTGGCATGCGCACGCTTGTCTGCTTTGCCTTAGTTTTTGCGTTTTCATTTTCTGCTTCTGCGCAAAATTTTGCCGATACGGTTTTACGCAATGGTCGTTTTTTAAGCATAGACTCCACCATCTCAGATGCGATGGCTATTCGCGACAAACGCATCCAAGCTTTAGGCGAATTGCAAGACGTTGAAGCATTCATCGGCCCTCGCACCAAAGTTATTGATTTACGCGAACACACGGTCATACCTGGCTTGATTGACTCACACATCCATGCCATTCGGGCTGGATTGACGGAAGACACGGAAGTTAGCTGGGCGGGGGTTAAGTCCTTGGCAGCAGCCATCGAATTGCTGGTGCGCGCAGCTAAGACAAAGCCTAGAGGCACCTGGTTAGTCGTGGCAGGGGGATGGACCGAATCGCAATTCACAGAGAGCCGCAGGCCAAGTCTCCAAGAGATTGAGAAAGCTATTCCCCACCATCACGTCTACATTCAAAAAAGTTACGCCTCTGTTTTGATTAGCTCAAAAGGTGCACCACAGCTTGGTTTGCATAACCAAGCCGGTCTGGCATCTCGGCTTACTGCAGATATAGATAAAAATGGCGCCCCCACCGGTTGGCTCAATGGAACAGCCCGAACCATCAGTGATGTGTATAACTTATTGCCCAGGCCAACTTTCAATCAACAGGCGTATGGCACAAAGAAGTTTTTTAAGAAATTAGCCAGTTATGGCATTACCGGTGTGGTTGATCCAGGTGGTTACAACTTACCCCTTCAAGCTTACAAACCACTGTTTCAAATTTGGAAAAAAGGACAACTCAAACTCAGGGTTAATTTCAGTATTTCAGCGCCGACGCGTAACGCAGAACTCACAGATTTCCAAAATATCCTAAAAAACAAAAATCTGACTACACCTCATGATGAAATGCTGACCTTCAACGGTATTGGCGAAAACGTGACTTGGGGCATGTACAACAACGAAAGTCCATCTGCCCTAGATCAAGCGCATTTAAAAGAAGTGCTTTTATGGGCTGCGCAACAGAAGTTGGCCGCCACATTCCATTGGAATACCAACGAAACCGTTCATAAGCTTTTAGATGTCATCGAAGCAGTCCATCAAATTACGCCAATCTCTTCTTTGCGGTGGTCTATTGCGCATTTAAACAATGCCTCGGTTGAATCTTTACAACGCATGCAAGCTCTCCACATGGGATGGCTTGTTCAAAATGCAAGCCATTTTGAACATGGTCGATTTTTAGATAAATACGGCGTGCAAGAGAGCCTGAGAATTCCTCCCATAGCCACGGCTATGAAGCTTGGTTTACATATTGGCGCGGGGACAGACGCCCACCGCGTGATGTCTTACAACCCCTTTGTATCCTTGCAGTGGTTCATAGACGGCAAAACTGTTGATGGTCAAGACACGCGTGCACCAACGGAATTAATCAGTCGCATGGATGCACTCAAACTCTACACACAAGGCAGCGCATGGTTTGCGCATGCAGACAAAGACAGAGGCGATTTACAAGTCGGCATGCTTGCCGACTTAGCAGTTTTAGACAAAGATTTCTTAACGATTCCAACCCAAGACATAAGCTCCATCCGCTCACACCTCACCATGGTGGATGGCAAGGTTGTGTATACGTCTGGAGTTTTAGGTCGTTAAATTAACAGGCTGTTAGAAAGATCCCGAATAAGCACCACCATCCGTCAAAATATTTTGGCCCGTGATGTAACTGGCTTGCGCAGAACACAAAAATGCACAGGTCTCTCCAAATTCATCGGGATGTCCAAATCGCAATGCAGGAATCGTTTTCTTACGCGCATCCATGATGGCTTCAATAGGTTGGCCTGTTTTTTCTGCGGCACCCTTCATCGTACCTTTGAGGCGGTCTGTGTCGTAAGCACCTGGCAGCAAGTTGTTGATGGTCACATTGTTTGAAGCGAGTTTGGTGGTGCGTGCAACACCAGCAATGAAACCCGTCAAACCAGAACGCGCGCCATTTGACAATCCCAAAATGTCAATCGGTGCTTTGACCGCGCTAGAGGTGATGTTGACGATACGTCCAAATTTACGTTCGGCCATGCCATCTACAGTGGCTTTGAGTAACTCGATAGGTGTCAGCATATTGGCGTCAACCGCTTTGATCCAATCGTCTCGGTTCCAATTGCGGAAGTCTCCTGGGGGTGGGCCGCCTGCATTGGTCACCACGATGTCGTAATTTTTTCCAGGACCGCCTTGGATGGACCAAATAGCTTCACGTCCTTCTGTAGTCGTGATATCCACTGCTGCTGCAATGATGGTGGTGCCAAATTTGCGTAATTCTTTGGCTGCGGCTTCGAGTGCTTCTGCACCACGGGCCACGATCACCACATTGACGCCTTCACGCGCTAACGATTGCGCACATCCATAGCCCAAGCCTTTGCTGGCACCGCCTACCAATGCCCACTTACCTTTAATTCCTAGATCCATTATTTCTCTCCATATTTAGTCACTAAAAAAACACCGCCAACCACCAATAAGGTACCTGCCCCTATCCAGAGGTTGAGTGGCTCGTCTAACACCAGAACACCTAGCGTAATCGTCGCCATAGGCCCAATCATGCCAGTTTGTGCGGTCAATGCTGCACCAATCCGCTCAATGGCCATCATCACCATGAGAACAGGCGCTACCGTACAGGCAAAAGCATTCAGAAGAGCCAACCATAAAACCGGATTTGGTACATCCATCGCCGACAACGGACGCAAAACTAAAAATTGCACGATGCAACAGACACATGCCACGCTGGTGGCCCAACCCACCAAGCGCATAGCCCCAATGCGTTGCACCAGTTGTCCGCTGAAAACCAAATAGATGGCATATGTCAGTGCACTAGCAAAGACCAATGCCCCACCTAATGCAACATCGGTACCTGTAAAAGAGAGTTCATGCGCAAAAACCAAAAGAACACCGGCATAGCTCACGGCCATCGCCATCATGCGAATGGGTTGCACGGGTTTTTTATAAATCAACCATCCCAACAGAACCACTAAAGTGGGATTGAGGTACAGAATCAAACGCTCCAAACTTGCCGTGATGTATTGCAAACCTAAGAAATCCAAGTAGCTGGACAGGTAATAACCCACAAAGCCGAGCGCCACGATACCAAGCACATCGCGCCGTGTTAATGGGTTCTCACGCGCTTGCGTCTGCCGCTCTGCCCAAATCCCTAAGGCGATGAAAAAAGGCAATGCAAACAACATCCGCAGCATGATGATGGTGACAGCGTCCACCCCATAGCGATAAGAGAGTTTGACAATGATCGCTTTGCCACTGAAAGCAATTGCACCCGCGGCAGCTAAGAGTAAACCCGACAGTGAAGAGCGCTTGGGCGAAGACATTGTTACGAGTTTATTCGCACTCACGCATAACAGCTTACACAATGACACCAAAAAGGCCTTAAAGCGTCATGCAAGCGACTAGGGGCATAGCACACACCACATAAACTCTCACCATGCGCCCGTCTTTAATCCAACGCTTGCTTTTAGCCAATCGGCAGACACGGCGCAAAGCCTCTGGTTTGCCCGTTATTTGGAAGGGCATGATATGGATGGCAGCGGGAGGTTTTTTATTTTCTATCCTCAATACCATCGTGCGTGCCATCGCCATGCAGATGGATCCGTTTGAAGTTCAGTTTTTGCGTTATTTGTTTGGGCTACTCGTGATGTTGCCCTGGGTTTTCAAAGCTGGGCCGCGCAACTATTGGCCGACAGATGTGAAGGGGCAGTTTTGGCGGGGCGGTGTTCACACCATGGGTATGGTGCTGTGGTTTATTGCCCTACCCAAAATTCCTTTGGCAGATATGACAGCCATTAGCTTCACGGGGCCGATTTTCATCATGATCGGTGCTTCTTGGTTTTTGGGTGAGCCCATGCGACGCGATCGGTGGATTGCTGCATTGATCGGTTTTGCAGGTGTTGTCGTGGTGGTCGCGCCCAAGATGTCGGGAGCTGGCGGTGGCTATCACTTAGTCATGTTGGCGTCCGCGCCACTTTTCGCCGCGTCATTTCTCATCACCAAAGCGCTGACACGTTATGAAAAAGCGACCGTTATTGTGTTTTGGCAAGCCTTGACGGTATCGCTTTTTAGTTTGCCTTTGGCTTTGCTGCATTGGCAAGACCCTAGCCTGTGGCAGTGGATCGGTTTTTTTATTGCTGGTATTTTGGGAAGTGTCGGCCATTACTGTTGGACGCGCGCGTTTCATGCGGCAGATATTTCATCTACACAATCCTTGCGCTTTTTAGATTTGGTGTGGACCTCCGCATGGGGATGGTTAATTTTTTCTGATATCCCCAGCCAATCCACTTGGTTAGGTGCTGTTGTGATTTTGGCGGCGACTGTTTGGATTGCACGACGCGAAGGACAACGTCCGGTTAAAGCGCCTATAGATGAACCGGTTCACTGACCGAGCACAACACCTTCGCGCCTAGGGTCAGTTCCGCTGATCCAATTGTTTGAATGACCCACCATGGGCCTTTTCACGATCGCTTGAATGCCGCTTGTCAAAGCCAGTTCTCGTACCTCCGCACCACGTGCACGCAAAGATTGCAAAGTGGCTGCTGAGAAACGTTTTTCTTCCACCACCATCGGGTCCCCCAATGCGCCAAAGTTGGGTAAGTCAATCGCTTGTTGCGGCGTCATGCCCCAATGCAAAACACCGATCAAGGTTTTGGTTGTGAAATGGATGATCATGTCGCCACCAGGACTGCCTGTACTCATCAGTAACTCGCCAGTCGCCTTATCGAAAACCAAGGTAGGCGACATCGAAGAGCGTGGACGTTTATTCGCTTGGACACGGTTGGCAATCGGTCGACCCTGTGCATCTCGTGGCGTAAAACTAAAGTCTGTCAGCTCGTTATTGAGCAAGAATCCACGCACCATTTGACGTGCACCAAAAGAATTTTCAATGGTGGTGGTCATCGCCAGTGCATTGCCATAAGCGTCAGCAATGCTGATGTGCGAGGTGCCAAATTCCGCTTGATCGGGCATCGGTGCATAGGCACTTTTTTGCGCACGCAAAGGAATGCCTGCAGGGGTTTGTTTCAAACTGGTGGGCCCCATCAGCTGGGCGCGCAGTTTTAAATAGGCTGGGTCTAACAAACTACGCCAGTCCCCCGCGGGTGCTTCGACAAAATCAGGGTCTGCCACATATTGCGCACGGTCTGCGTATGCCAAACGCGAAGCTTGGGCGTAGTCGTGTAACCAATCTGCGTTCAACTCGCCTTGAAAAGGCGCTTTCAAAGCGTTAGGTGCGTGCTGTAATAAACCCAATATTTGCCCAATCGCAATCGCACCAGAACTCGGTGGTGGGAAGCCACAAATCTCAAACACTCTTGAACGAACCGCATGGTCAAAGCACAGTGCTTCCCGCTCTTTGGCTTGATATTGCACCAAGTCTTGCAAGCGCAAACGTCCTGGGTTTTTGGGATGCTGTTGCACTTTATCGACAATCGCTTGCGCAACGTCGCCTTGGTAAAACGCATTGATGCCTTCTTTGGCTATACGTTTCAATACTTCTGCTAATTCCGGATTACGCAATAAGTACCCTATTGGATATGGCGCACCATCTGCCTGGTAAAAATATGCGCGTGCAATTGGGTCTAGTTTGAGATGGGCATCGGCAAGTAATGACGTATGTAAACGGGGGCTGATTACAAAACCATTCTTTGCCAGATTGATTGCAGGATCAAACAAACGCACCCAAGGTAATTTGCCATGTTGCTGATGCGCCATAGATAGCATCTTCAAAACGCCGGGCGTTCCCACTGAACGGCCACCCACCACCGCCTCGAAAAAAGGCATCGGTTGGCCTTGCGCATTTAAAAATAAAGATTCGTCTGCACCAGCAGGCGCAGTCTCACGGCCATCAAACGCTTGTATCCGACGCGTAGGTCCCGCACCGTTGGTATGTAACAAAAAAGCACCGCCCCCAATGCCGCTGGACTGAGGCTCGACCAAACCCAAAACCATTTGGACAGCAATCGCCGCATCTACTGCGGACCCACCTGCTTGCAATATGTCAAGACCAGCCTGAGAGGCCAAAGGATTGGCGCTTGCAACCGCTGTCCTTTGCGTTATCACATCTGTTTTACGAACTAAGCCGCTAGCGACCTCTGGCTGCAAAGGTGAACTTGATGCACCGGGTACTTTCGAAGCCATTTGCTCCGTTAAAGGCTTGGGTTCAAGGTTCGAAGTTTGCCAATGTGTGCATCCCCCTAAAACACATCCCACCCAAATCGCTTGGCATACTAAAGAAGTGCGCAAATAGTGTTTCATATTTACGCCGTCTTACTTAATAAAGTGCAGCGTTTAAAACCCTGCAGCCAACCCATCACGGCGCGAATCACTCGCGACGATATAACCTTCCACTTTCGGGTCTCCTGCACGCCAAATAAATTGGCCGGATCCAAAGTCTTGGTAACTGTCGTTGATCACTTCCATACGATGGCCTAGCGCTTGCAAGCCAGCCACCGTGTTGGAATCCAAAGCCGATTCCACGTTGATCTCTAAGCCTGCGTTGTAGCGCCAACGCGGCGCATCGCATGCGGCTTGTGGGTTTTGTCCGTAGTCCAACATACGCACCAAGGTTTGCATATGGCCTTGCGGCTGCATGTTGGCACCCATCACGCCGTAACTCATCACCGGCTGTCCGTCTTTGGTGAGAAACGCAGGAATGATGGTGTGAAAAGGCCGCTTGCCAGGCGCCACCAAATTAGCAGGGTTGTGTCCGTTGGCGCTAACGTTGAATGCGTGGCCACGGTTTTGCAAACTAACCCCAAAAGTAGGCTCAACACAACCGGAACCAAAGCCCATGTAATTGCTTTGGATAAAGCTGACCATCATGCCGTTTTCATCTGCAGCACTCAAATAAATCGTGCCGCCTTTCACAGGATTGCCTGCGCCAAAGTCTTGCGCCTTTTTCATATTGATCAGCTGGGCACGGCTCTTTAGATACGCGGGATTCAACATTTGCGCAGACGTCACTTCCATGGCAGATTCTTCTGCAACAAAACGATAGACATCGGCAAAGGCCAACTTCATGGCTTCAATTTGCAAATGCTGTGAATCAACGCCGTCGACTTTCAATGCGGCTAAATCGAAATTTTCCAAAATACCCAATGCGATCAATGCAGCAATGCCTTGGCCATTGGGTGGAATTTCATGCAAGGTGTAACCGCGGTAATTTTGGGCAATCGGCGTGACCCATTCGGCTTTGTAATTCTCAAAGTCTTTGGCGGTGAGGCTACCACCATGTGTTTTTGAGAATTTTTCAATCGCATGCGCAATCTCACCACCGTAGAACGCCTGGCCTTTGCTTTTGGCAATTGCGCGTAACCCTTTGGCGGCAGATGTGAACTTAAATAATTCACCTACATTCGGCGCACGCCCCCAAGGCAAAAAGCCTTCTTTAAAGCCTGGCATACCTTGTAACTCTGGCGTTGCTGCTGCCCATTTTTGTTGCACCACAACAGGCAGCAAATAACCTCGCTCGGCAATCTCTATTGCGGGTTGCAACAAATCCTCAAAAGGCAGTTTTCCAAAGCGCTCGTGCATGGCCGCCCAAGACGCCACTGCACCTGGCACGGTGATGGAGTCCATTCCACGCTTGGGTGGTGCCAAGGTGTCTTTGCCGTATTTGTTTTGAAAATATTCGGGCGTCCAAGCTTGCGGCGCACGACCAGAAGCATTCAAACCATGCAATGCTTTGCCATCCCAAATCAAACCAAAGGCGTCTGAACCCAAACCATTGCTCACAGGCTCCACCACCGTCATCATGGCGGCCGCGGCGATGGCTGCGTCGACGGCATTGCCTCCTTGCCAAAGCATACGCAAGCCAGCTTGTGAGCCTAAAGGGTGCGAAGTAGACACCACATTGCGAGCAAAGACCGGCAAACGGGTGGAGGTGTAAGGATTGTTGTAATCAAACTGCATGGCTTTTTCCACAAAAGAAACGGCACCCGAAGGTGCCGTAGTATTTTCACTGAAACGAGGCTTACTCTTCGACAAACGCCTCTTCGCGTTTGTTTCGTATCGATGGTAGCAAGACTATCACTAACAAGATCAATGCAGCACCCAACAAACTTGCCGACAAAGGACGGGTCGCAAACACCGTCCAATCACCGCGAGATAGCAGCAGTGCGCGGCGCAAGTTCTCCTCCATCATGGGGCCCAAAATAAACCCAAGTAATAAAGGAGCAGGCTCCACACCTAGCTTCACAAACACATAGCCGACAAGGCCAAAGGCCGCAACCATCCAAATGTCAAACGTATTGTTATTCGTCTA
>Ga0304729_1001491_pt1 | contig 15355 bp, 14 predicted proteins | sample C_131016_MF_Meta_FD_190475 | JGI IMG/M metagenome (GOLD analysis project Ga0304729, IMG submission 190475) | Freshwater microbial communities from Lake Croche, Canada to study carbon cycling - C_131016_MF_MetaG (v2) (version 2) | ecosystem: Environmental > Aquatic > Freshwater > Lake | place... | reverse complement strand
GCCAAAGTCGACTTGCATGACCGTTTGACCGGCTTCGAGTTCGGCGCGGACGATTACATGCCCAAGCCCTTCTTTGTGGAGGAATTGACGGCCAAAATCAAAGTCATTCTGGCCCGCAAACAAAACGCTTCTCCTGTGCAAAAGCTTCGGACCACCCACCTGCAACTGGACCTGGTCAGCCGAAAAGCCCAATGGCATGAGATGGATGCCATTCTCAGCCAGCGCGAATTTTCATTGCTTCAGTACCTGATGCAAACCCCAGGCCATATTTACTCACGCCAGCAAATTCTCAAGAACGTCTGGGACATCCATTTCGACCCCGAAACCAATGTGGTCGATGTGTGCGTGCAAAGAATCAAACGCAAATTAAGCCGAGGCCCGAACGACCATTACGCCCCCATTGAATCGGTCCGCGGCGTCGGCTACCGTGTGCAGGCCGCGGCTTCACCATGAACAAGTCTTTGCGACTGCGGCTTTTCTGGATCATCATGTTGTTGACCAGCGTGGTGGTCTTGTCCAACAGGTACTTTGCACAATACAGAGCCAAGGTCGATGTCTATAACGAGTTGCACCAAGACATGCAAAAAACCGTCTTGGCCTGCTCTCATGAGAATGATCCGACATCACTTGGACTTTGCAAGCGTGCATTTTTTAAAAACTACCTCTTCAACCGCTATTCCGGCGGCGCCACGCTTTGCCACAATGGCGAAGTGGTCGAAGAATTTGGTCTGACCCAAGACTGCATCTTGCTGTCCACACATCCTGACTTCTGGACAGAAAAGGACATCAGCACAGACCCTCAGGTACAACTGGTCACCCATGCCTTAGAAGACCAGGTTTGGCATGTCGCCAGAATGAGGGGAAACGACAGCATTCAGTTGATGGCCAGCGAAAGCGCCATTCAAAAACTCCTGAACAAACTCTGGCAAATGCGTGACAACCAATTGCCGCTTTTTTTCCCCATCCTGTTCGTGATGGCGCTGATCATGGCAGCCATCTTGATTCGCTCAATCCTCAACCCTCTGAATGCCTTGAAGAAGTCATTGGAGAATTTGTCACCTGAAAAAAGCAAACTGGAAAAACCAATTCAATCGGTCTACAGAGAGTTTGAACCGTTTGTCAAGGTTTACAACGACCTGCTCCAACGCCTGGACGCCAGCTTCACCAAAGCCAAGCGCTTTTCAGCCGATGCGGCGCACGAATTGCGAACCCCTTTCACCATTTTGCGCGGGCAAGCCGAAGAACTTGTCGCCGATGCCCCTGTGGGATCGAGCTTGCAAATACGCTTACGCGGTATGGCCGATGAAATCGACCGGTTGATTGGCATGAGCGAGAAACTGCTGCTGCTGTCCAGAGCCGATGCCCATGCGATGGACAACAGTCGGACTGAATGGGAACTCAGTCAATTCATGAATGAACTCGCCGATGAATCCACAAGCTACCACCCCAATTTGACGATACGAAAATCCATTGCGCCAGGCGTGACGTGGTGCTGCAATCGGGGTTTGGCGCAACAGCTGATTCACAATCTGTACAGCAATGCCCTGAAATACAACAGACCCCATGGGTGGCTCGGCATCAGCCTGCAACACACGGACAGCGGGCTGGAGGTGCGCTTTGAAAACCCCAGCCAACACATTCCCCTGGATTTATCTGAAAAAGCATTTGACCGCTTTTACAGAGGTGACCAAGCCCGAGCCAAATCGATTGAGGGGATGGGTTTAGGTTTGAGCATTTGCAAAGAAATTGCAGATTTTCACCAATGCCTTTTGGTTCTGGAAGTCACGGGCATGTCGACTGTCGCCGTGCGTTTAACGATACCGCACAAGCACATCATGACCGCTTGAATACGCCATGACAGGTTCATTGAAATGCTAACAAGCACGTCATTCAGATGCCCGAAAAGACAGCTTCATCATCCAGCACCGATGCGGTCATTTTCCAACTGACTTTCAAATCAAAATGACATTGTTTTGATTCGTTCCCATATGACATAAACGTCATTCTCTAACGCTCTGCGCTTGGGTATCTTGAGCGCATGAACACCTCAAGCCCTCAACTCCAAGCACTGAATTCATTCAAAAGCCAGAGCGATCCAGCGCTGCAGATCAGCTTTGAGCACATCGAGCTTTCCCCCCCGCTGGTGTTGGCGGCCGCTTTGCTTTACATGATGGTGGCCGATGGCGAAGTGAAAGAGTCTGAAAGCAGTCAACTCCAATCGGTATTGGGTGGCAACGACGAATTGGTCGCCTGCGCGGTCAGCTATGTGGAGTCGGTGCCGATCGAGACGTTTCTGGCAGAGGCTGCCGACAGCTTGAGCGGCTTGGACAAGTTGTGTGTTTTGACCAATGTCTGCGATTCATTTCTGGCCGATGGCTCAGCAGATGTTGCAGAGTTGGCCTTGTTCAGCCGGATGTGCGAAGCCTTGGGCTTCGATGAAAAGTCGTTTGCACCCTATTTGAAAACGATTCAAATCAAAAACGACAAGTCGGTGCTGGGCACCTACACACTGGCATCGGCACAAAACCAACAAGGCGCCATCAGCAACTTCTTGGCGATGTCCGCTTGCATGGTCTACATGATGGCCTCTGACGGCTCCTTGGGCCCCGAAGAAATTGGTCGCCTGCAGGCTGCCATTGGCGAGTTCGACGGTCTGCAATCGGTGACCTTGAAATATGTGCTCAAAGTCAAGAGCGCGCAATTCCTGAAAGAAGTCGCACCTCAGTTGGATACCGACATCAGGTTGCTCATTCTGACCAACGTGGCTGACATCTTGTTGGCCGATGGGGTTGTTGAGCCTGCAGAAAAAAAGCTCTTCTTGAGTATGCTGCTGGCCCTGGGCTACACCGAAAAAACCTTTCGCACTTACTACGAAACCCTGCACATCAAAAACGTCAAGTCTTTCGATTTGGAAGACTTTGACACCAGCGCTGCAGCCAAAGTGTTTCGTTCTGCCAAGTACCAGGCGTCCCAAGCGGCCTTTGCGGCCTCGTATGCGGGCGAGGGTGACAACATGGGCATCATCATCCACAGAACGATGGAGGACAACATTGCCAGTGTGTCGCACAACGCGGGCGGTGCACACAATGTCCATGACATCACGGACAACGCCAACAACAGGCCCATCATTCAACGCGTCAGCGACGGTCAGCGCGAAGAAAACATTCAATACGTCGACAGCAACCCGGCACTGTCAGAAAACGTCCACTTTGCCCCTCAGGCGTTCAGCCAACAGGCCGCCAACCGGCTTGAATTGGGCCTGGGCAGCACAGAAGAGGACGCGCGGTCGTCCACCGAGCGGGCGGGTGCTTTGGCGTCGGAATTCAGCGGTTCAGGCAACGCTGACTATTCGGATGCATCCAACGCGGGCAAGGGCGGTTTGACCACCATGGCGCAAGGCGAGATCTCCTTCAGGGAGCGTGCCATGCAAAAGGGCCGCAGCAAGACCCAGTTGGCCCCAGGCGGCTCTGGCAATGACAGCGCCACACTGCAATTGAGATTGCAAGCCCTTCGGGCACGCAATTCACAGTTAGAACAAAAGGTGACCCAACTCGAATCGGGCACAGGACCTGTGGCCAGCTTTGCAGCGGCCGCTGACAGCCGATCTGCCTTAGCCCAGACCTTGCCCGTGACAGAAGAAGCACGATCGGCATTGGGGCCTCTCTCGGCTTTGAAAAAATGGACGCAATCTTTGTCTCAAAATGCCACGGGGCTGACACACGCCAATCCCTCACAAGGTGGCTTTGCCTGAAGCGCGCAGCGCCAAGGACAAGCGATCGGTCACAGGTCAAGTCAACCCGCCTGTCTGCGGGCATGGGGGTTTAAGCGTAATAAGCTTCTACGGTGCCTTTGATTTTGATCAGCAAGGGGCGGCCCTTGCGGTCCAGGGTTTTGCCAGCAGGCACCTTGACCCAGCCTTCGCTCACACAATACTCTTCCACATCGGTGCGCTCTTTGCCATTCAGGCGGATGCCAATGTCATGCTGAAACACAGCCGCCACATGGTGCGGGCTGCGGGGGTCGGCCGACAGGTGGTCGGGCAATTCAGGGCGATCAGCAGCATGATCAGCGGGGTGGTTCACGGGGAGGTTCACGGGGAGGTTCACGGGGAGGTTGGGGGTGTCACTCATGGCTGGAATTTTAAACCTTGTCCAAGCCGAGCAAACGCACCGCATTGCCTTTGAGGATGCCGGGCATCACCTCGGGTTTGAAACCGGCCACTTCAAAGTCCTTGATCCAGCGCTCAGGGGTGATCAGCGGGTAGTCGCTGCCAAACAGCACGCGGTCTTTGAGCAAGGTGTTGGCGTACTGGACCAACTGCTTGGGAAAATACTTGGGGCTCCAGCCTGACAAATCGATCCACACATTGGGCTTGTGCGTGGCCACACTCAGGGCTTCGTCTTGCCACGGAAAGCTCGGATGGGCCATGACGATTTGCATGTCGGGCCAATCAATCGCCACATCATCAAGGTGCATCGGGTTGCTGTAGGCCAGCCGCAGTCCGCCACCGCAGCGCATGCCTGAGCCAATGCCGCTGTGGCCGGTGTGAAAAATAGCCGGCAATTTGTGCGCGTTGATGACGTCGTAAATCGGCCACGCCATCCGGTCGTAAGGGTGGTAGCCCTGCACGGTCGGGTGGAACTTGAAGCCCCTGACGCCCTCTTCCTTGATCAAACGCTCGGCTTCACGTGCGCCCATCTTGCCTTTGTGCGGATCGATGCTGGCAAAGGCGATCATCATGTCGCTGTTGTCGCGCGCGGCTTTGGCAATTTCTTCATTGGGAATGCGACGGCGGCCCAGCTGCGATTCGCTGTCCACGGTGAACATCACCAAACCCATTTTGTGCTGACGGTAATAAGCCACGGTTTCATCGATGGTCGGTCGGCGGTTGCTGCCAAAAAACTTGTCAGCGGCGCGGTCGTATTCTTCGCCATAGTTGTCAAAGGGGTTCCAGCAACTCACCTCGGCATGGGTGTGAATGTCAATGGCCACCAGGTCTTCGTAATGCATAGGATCTCCAAAAATTTCAAGCCGCAGCGGCTGGGCGAACAGCCGCTTCTTTGATCGGCAAATTGAGCAAGGCTGCGGCCACCGCCAAGGCAATGTCGGCAAACCACATCCAGCTGTAATCACCTTGTTGCGTGATCGCCAAGCCGCCCAGCCACGCCCCCAGAAAGCCACCGATTTGGTGCGACAAGAGCGTCATACCAAACAAGGTGCCCATGTAGCGAATACCAAACAACTTGCCCACCAAGGCCGCTGTGGGCGGCACCGTGGCCAACCAAGTCAGACCCAGGCCCGCAGCAAACAGGTAAAAGGTGATGTCGGTTTTAGGCATCAACAAATACGCCCCCACCAGCAATGCGCGCGAACCGTACATCCAAGCCAAAATCGATTTGCTGCGGTATTTGGACACCGCAGCGCCCACATACAAACTGCCCACAATATTGGCCAAACCAATGATAGCCAATGACCAACTCGCCACTTCGGGCGGCAAGCCGCACAGGCTCACCTCGCCCGGCAAATGGGTGACCAAAAAAGCAATGTGAAAACCGCAGGTGAAAAAACCAGCATGAATCAAGCCATAGCTGGGGGTTTGGAAGGCCTCTTTCAAAGTTTGCCGCAGGCCCAGATCAGGCTCGGTGTTGGCCTGCGCTGCCTTGGTGTGGGCCGTGACTTTGTGCACCAGCGGCAAAGCCAGCAAGGTGAGTGCGGCCAAGGTCCACATGGCGCCCATCCAGCCCACCCACTGAATGAGTTTTTGCGCAACCGGTGCAAACACAAACTGACCGAGCGAGCTGCCCGCATTGATCACGCCCGATGCCTCGCCCCGCGATTGGGCGGGCATGCGCTGCGCCACCGCGCCCATGAGCACCGAGAAACTGGCAGCCCCCGCCCCTGCCGCTGACAACACCCCCAACATGACAGATATGCCGAATGCACTGGTCATGAACGGAATCGATGCGGTGGCCACCACCATCAGCGACACGCCGCCCAGTAACACAGGCCGGGCACCATGCCTGTCCGCCAGCGCGCCGGCCACCGGTTGCACAGCGCCCCAAACAAACTGACCAATGGCCATCGCCAAGCTCAGGCTGACGATCCCTAAGCCGGTGCTGGTGTTGATGGGCCCCAGAAACAGGCCGTTGGACATGCGAATGCCCCCGGTGATCATGAGAATGCCCGCTGCGGCCAAGGTGATGGCCATGACGCCATGGGATCGAAGGTGACGGAACATGCAATAACTTTCAATTCAGATGCCCCCACTTTGAATGCGGACGGTGACTATCGTAACCAAAGTCCAGCCAAGGCGTGCTTGCGCGCCCTTGGCTGGGCGCATCGGGCCAAAAGCATCAGGCCACGGCCCGGCCTTGCCTGAGCTGGGCAATGTCAGATGCGCTCAGGCCCAAGCTGCGCAACAGTTCGTCGGTATGTTCGCCCTGCAGGGGCGGCGAGGTGCGCACACCCAAGCGCTCGCCATCCATGGTGAAAGGCAGCAAGGCGGCGCGCGCTGTCTGACCTGCGCGGGGCCCGTCGCTCAAGCGCACTTCGGCCAGTCCGCCCGTGGCCAACAGGTGCGGATCGTCAAACAATGCTTCGGGCTTGACGATGGGCGCAAAGGGCAAGCCCGCCTGTTCAAAAATGGCCATCAATTCGGCGGCTGTGAACCGTGCCAAGCGCTCACGCAATGCGGGAATCAGACTCTCCCGCATCGACACCCTGGCGTTGTTGTCGTGGTAGCGAGGGTCGGCTTGCAGGTCGTCAAAGCCCAGGGCATCGCAAAAAGTCGCCCACTGCGCGTCACTGACTGCGGCCAGGAAAATTTGCTCTCCGTGTTGGACCGTGAACACATCGTAGACCGCCCAGGCCGAAATGCGGTTGGGCATGGGCTCAGCCGCTTTGCCGGTGATGGCGAACTGCATCATGTGCTGCCCCACCAGAAAGACGTTGTTTTCGAACAAGGCCGATTGAATCTCCTGGCCGCGTCCGGTGATGCCGCGCTGAATCAGCGCACCCAGCACACCCATCGCGCCGAACATGCCGCCCATGATGTCGTTCACGCTGGTGCCTGCGCGCAGCGGATCGCCGGGGCGGCCGGTCATGTAGGCCAGCCCGCCCATCATTTGCACCACCTCATCGAGTGCGGTGCGGTGCTCGTAAGGTCCCGGCAAAAAACCCTTCAGACTGGCATAAATGATGCGCGGATGGCGGGCTGACAAGCTGGCGTAATCCAGGCCGTACTTGGCCATGGTGCCGGGCTTGAAGTTTTCGGCCACCACATCGGCCGTGGCGCACAGGCGCCGCGCCATCTCGGCCCCGTCGGGGTGTTGCAAATCCAGGCGGATGCTTTTTTTATTGCGATTGAACATCGGAAAAAAACCCGCGCCAGAGCCCAGCAAATGCCGTGTGCGATCGCCGGCAATCGGCTCGACCTTGATCACCTCGGCCCCCATGTCCGCCAGCACCATGCCGCAGGTCGGGCCCATGACCATGTGGGTGAATTCGACGACGCGCAAGCCTTCGAGCGGGAGAGAGTGGGTTGTCATGCGGTTGCTGCCAGAAGTTGTCGAAAATGAGGAGATACCACCCGCAGCATCATCAGACGGGGGTGCGGCGTGTGTATTTTCACTTGCGAACAGAAAACCTAGGGAAAGCCCCAAGAAGAAAAGACCAGAACTTTCTCACAATATCGTTATCAACAATAACATTATTGACCTGCCGACCTGCTCAGGGTCGCTGCACTGACCTGGACCATTTGGATGACCGACTTGAACAAGCCTCTTTTGGACCGCGCGGCTGCGCACGGCATCTCCTTGGAAATGCAAGGCGCTGTGGCGGTGGTGCGCTTGTGCCGCCCGGCCAAGCGCAATGCCTTGAACGACGGCTTGATCGAAGCGCTGCGCGATGTGTTTCAAAACCTGCCCGCCGAAGCCGCTGCCGCGGTGATCCACGGCGAGGGCAGTCACTTTTGCGCGGGCCTGGATTTGTCGGAGCTCAAAGAGCGTGACGCAGGCGAAGGCATTCACCACTCGCGCAGTTGGCATGTAGCCTTGAACGCGGTAGAACAAGGCCGGGTGCCGGTGGTTGCCGCCTTGCATGGTGCCGTGGTCGGTGGCGGTCTGGAGCTGGCCAGCGCCTGCCATATTCGCGTGGCCGACGAAAGCACTTTTTATGCGCTGCCTGAAGGCACACGCGGTATTTTTGTCGGCGGCGGTGGCTCGGTGCGCGTGCCCAAACTGATTGGCGCTGCCCGCATGACCGACATGATGCTGACAGGACGTGTCTACAACGCGCAAGACGGCGAACGCGTGGGACTGGCCCAATACCTGGTGCCCACCGGCACGGCTTTGGCCAAAGCAATAGAGCTGGCCAGCCGCATTGCCACCAATGCGCCACTGACCAATTTTGCCTTGATGCACGCACTGCCCCGCATTGCCGAGCAGCCGGCAGACCATGGCTTTTTCACCGAAGCGCTGATTTCATCCATCGCCCAGGCCGCCCCCGAAGCCAAGGCCCGTGTGCGCGCCTTTCTGGAAGGCAAGGCTGCGAAGGTGCAAAAAACATGAACCTGTCATTCCCGCGCATGCGGGAATCCATTCAGGACATGGATCCCTGTGTTCACGGGGATGACGGGTCAGTGATGAAACGGAAACAAAAATGACGTCTCCCCAATTTCGGCCTCTCAAGTTCGGCGTGACCCGTGTCACGCTGCGCAGCGGTGTTCCCGGCACGCATTACCTCCAAGCCGAGGATGCGCTACAGCCCTTTGCGCACCGCATGACCGACCGCCTTCAGCATTGGGCAACAACCCAACCCGGGCACAGCTTCATGGCGCGCCGCGCCAAGCAAGCTGACGGCAGCACGGGCGACTGGCAACACATCACTTACGCGCAGGCCTGGACCACCGCACGGTGCATTGCGCAAGGCCTGATCGACCGGGGCCTGAATGCCGAGCGGCCTGTCGTCATCCTCAGCGAAAACAGCCTGGAGCATGCATTGTTGTCCTTGGGGGCCATGTTGGCAGGCGTGCCCTTTGTGCCCACCTCGCCGCCCTACTCGCTGGTCAGCGTGGATTACGACAAGCTCAAGCATGTGCTCAAAACCGTCACGCCCGGCTTGGTGTTCGCATCCGATGCCCGCTACGCCAAAGCCATTGCTGCCACGGTCAGTCAGGACATGGAAGTGGTGATGTGTGAAGGCGCCGTGCCAGGCCGCCAAGTCACGGCTTTTGAGAGCCTGTGCGCCACAACCGCCACGCCTGCGGTGGACGCGGCCATTGCGGCCACCGGCCCTGACACCATCGTCAAGTTTTTGTTCACCAGCGGTTCGACCCAGATGCCCAAGGCGGTCATCAACACCCAGCGGCTGTGGTGCGCCAACCAACAACAAATGGCGCAGTCCATGCCGGTGCTGGCCGAAAAAGAACTGGTGCTGGTCGACTGGCTGCCATGGAACCACACCTTTGGCGGCAACCACAACATTGGCATGGTGCTCTACCATGGCGGCACCTTGTACATCGACGACGGCAAGCCCACGCCTGCACTGATTGGCGAGACCCTGCGCAACTTGCGCGAAATCGCACCCACGGTCTACTTCAACGTGCCCACCGGCTTTGAAGCGATTGCCAACGCCATGCAAACCGACGACCTGCTGCGCAAGACGCTGCTGTCGCGGGTGCGCATGTTCTTCTACGCCGGTGCCGCCTTGGCACAACCGATCTGGGACAGCCTGTACGCATCGCAAGAGCGCGAAGTCGGCGAACGCATCGTCATGGGGACAGGCCTCGGGATGACCGAGTCCGGCCCCTTTGGCATCTTCGTGACCAACCCCTTTGTCCAAGCGGGCGACTTGGGCGTGCCCACGCCGGGCCTGGAGCTCAAGCTGGTCGACACCGAGGGCAAAACCGAGGTGCGCTACCGCGGCCCGAACATCACCCCCGGCTACTGGCGCAACGCCGAAGAAACGGCAGGCGCTTTTGACGAAGAGGGCTTCTTCAAAACCGGCGACGCGGTTCAATGGATTGACCCGACCGATGTGCATCTGGGCCTGAAGTTTGACGGGCGCATTGCCGAAGACTTCAAGCTGGCGACCGGCACCTTCGTGAGCGTGGGCCCGCTGCGCGGCAAGATCATTGCAGCGGGCGCGCCCTACATTCAGGACGCGGTGCTCACCGGCATCAATTTGAAAGAAGTCGGCGCGATGATTTTCCCCACACCGGCGGTGCGTGCCTTGAGCGGTCTGGCAGCTGATGCCCCCCTGTCCGAGGTGCTGGCCTCGGCCCCGGTGCTGGCCCAGTTCCAAAACATCGTCAACACCCTGGCCCAGAGCGCCACCGGCAGCGCCAACCGCATTGCCCGCCTGTGCCTGCTCAGTGAGCCGCCGACCATCGACAAAGGCGAAGTCACCGACAAAGGCTCGATCAACCAACGCTCGGTGCTCACCCACCGGGCTGACACCGTGGCCGCCTTACATGCCGACACGCTGCAGCACATCGTCAAACCCCAAGCATGACTGCGCGATGCCCCCGAAAATTGTCATTCCCGCGCACGCGGGAACCCCTCACCCCACGGTACCTGGATGCCCGATCCCATCGGGCATGACAGCACCTTAACCTTCAAGGAAACCACATGAACATCCAAGGAACATCAGCCCTCGTGACCGGCGGGGGCTCCGGCCTGGGCGAAGCCACTGCCCGTGAATTGGCTCGTTTGGGCGCCAAAGTGGCCGTGCTCGACCTGAACATGGACAACGCCCAACGCGTGGCGGACGAGATCAACCTGCAATATGGCAACGGCGGCGCCGTGGCCATCCATTGCGACGTGACCCAACCTGACAGCATGCAAGCGGCCATTGACCAAGCCGCCGCAGCGCACGGCGTTGCCCGCATCCTGATGCAGATTGCGGGCATCGGGTCGGCCAAACGGGTGGTCGGCAAAGATGGCAAGGCCGCCCCACTGGAAGACTTTGCACGGGTGATCAACGTCAACCTGATCGGCACCTACAACGCCGCCCGCCTGTTTGCCGCCGCTTGCGCCAAAGCCGACCCCATGGAAGACGGCGCGCGCGGCGTGATGGTGTTCACCGCGTCGGTGGCCGCATTCGATGGCCAAGTGGGTCAACAAGCCTACAGCGCCTCCAAAGCGGGCGTGGCCGGCATGACCTTGCCGATGGCCCGCGATCTGGCGCAGCACGGCATTCGGGTGTGCACCATCGCCCCCGGCCTGTTTGCAACACCGCTGTTGCGTACCTTGCCCGAGCCGATCCAGGCCTCGCTGGCCGCCAGCATTCCGTTTCCCGCTCGCCTGGGCAAACCCAGTGAGTTCGCCGAGTTGGCCTGCCACATCGTCAGCAACGGCCACATGAACGGAGAAGTCATCCGCCTGGATGGCGCCTTGCGCATGGCCCCGCGCTGACAACATGACTCTGCAGCTTGCCCACCTGGGATTCCCATGCACGCACATTTGTCATTGCCGCGCACGCACATTTGTCATTCCCGCGTACGCACATTTGTCATTCCCGCGTACGCGGGAATCCACGGCTTTGGTCATGGATGCCCGATCAAGTCGGGCATGACAGATGCATATCGGGCATGACAGATGCATGTCCGGCATGACAGATGCATATCGGGCATGACAGATTCAATTCCAGCATGACAGACGCTTCAACTTAAAAAAAACCACCATGCCCAAAACTGTTGTTTATGAAGTGCAAGTGATGTTCGGGGATTGCGATCCTGCGGGGATCGTGTTCTTTCCGAATTTTTCCAAGTGGATGGATGCTGCGTCGTTGAACTTTTTTGTGCAATGCGGTGTCTTGCCTTGGCGCGAACTGGTCAAAACACGCGGCATCATCGGCACGCCGCTCCTGGAAATCCACACTCAGTTTCTGCGCACCGCCACCTACGGTGAAACGCTGCAGATTCACACCAGCGTGCAGGAATGGAAAGACAAGGTGTTCGTCCACAAGCATGTGGTCATGCGGGGCGATACGGTGCTGTGCGAAGGCACTGAAGTGCGGGCTTTTTGCATCAAGCATCCGGACGATCCTGACCGCATCAAAACAATCCCCGTGCCGCAAGACCTGCAGGCGCTGTGCCGTTGAAACAGGGCCGAACTTCAAAAACAATTTCCCCACACCCTTGTCTATTTCCAACAGGAGACCTTCATGATCCACCGCCGCGATTTCATTCAAACCACCCTCGGTGCAGCCGTGCTGGGCAGCACCGGTTTTCAACAAGCCTGGGCGCAAAGCGGCCTGCCCATCGAGCAGGTCAAAGTGCTGTATGGCTTTCCGCCCGGCAGCGCGGGGGACATTTGCGCCCGCCGCGTGGCTGAAAAATTTGGCAACACCGCCTACAGCAAAAACCAAGGCGTGATCGACAGCCGTCCCGGCGCGGGCGGCCAGATTGCACTGAACCTGCTCAAACCTGCACCCGCCGACGGCTCGGTGCTGGCCATGACGCCGTTCTCGGCCATTTCGCTGTACCCGCATATTTTCAAAAACCTGCAATACAAGCCCTTTGAGGATTTCACGCCTGTCGGCACCGCCTCCATGATTCACCATGGTTTGGCCGTGGGCCCCATGGTGCCTGCGAGCGTCAAAAACGTGAAGGACTTTGTCGCTTGGGCCAAAGCCAATCCAGCCCTGGCCAACTATGGCTCGCCGGCTGCGGGCTCGACGCCCCACTTCATTGGCGCTTTGTTGGGTCTGAATCAAAACTTTGAATTCAAGCATGTGCCTTACCGCGGCTCGGTGCCCGGCGTCACCGATGTGGTGGGCGGCCAGATCGCCTGCATGTTCACACCGCACGGCGACTTCATTGCCAACCACAATGCGGGCAAAATGCGCATCCTGGCCACCTCGGGTAAAACCCGCTCGCCCTTTGTGCCCGATGTGGCGACCTTTGCCGAGCAGGGCTTTCCTGAGTTGACTGTCGAAGAGTGGTTTGGTTTTTACGCACCGGCCAAAACACCGGCGCCTGTGATTGCCGCGGTCAATGCAGCCATCAACGCCGCCTTGAAAGACAAGAGCGTGGTCGATGCCTTCACCATCGTGGGCCTGATTCCTTATGGCGGGACACCGGCTGATCAACTCAAGAGCGCACAAATTGAATTCGAACGCTGGGGCCCGCTGATCAAACGCATCGGTTTCAGCGTCGACTCTTAAAGCGAGGACTTCTCAAGCGTGACCTCATCCGAAGGCATCCCCACGGCGGTGGCCGTGGACACGGTGGACACCCGCTATCTGCAAAGCTTGCTGGGCTACAACGCCCGGCGGGCGGCGCTGTCCATCATCGGTGTGTTTCTGGAACGCTTGGCGGTGTTTGGTTTGAAGCCGGTGGACTTTTCGGTCATGTCGGTCATTCACCACAACCCGGGGGTGACCTCGCGCCAGCTGTGTGCGTCACTGAACATCTTGCCGCCCAATTTGGTCGGGCTGATTCAGTCCTTGGAGTCTCGCGGTCTGATCGAGCGCAAGCCGCACCCCACCGATGGCCGCGCCCTGGGCCTGCACCCCACCGAGAAAGGCGTGACACTCATGCAACACGCCGAAGTGACTGCGGCCGAATTGGAAATCGACGCCAGCGCACAACTGACAAGCAAGCAGCGCCAAACCTTGGTGCAGTTATTGCAAAAAATTTACCTCTGAGGTGCCCCATGAATGCGATCCCCAAGACACATGCGCTGTCACACGACTTGGCACAATCCCTGCCGCAAGACGCGGCGCAAGCCGTGTTGATTGGCCGTGTGTGGCAGCCCGGAGCAGGTCCGGTGTTGGTTCGCGTCACACCCGAGGGCGTGTACGACTTGTCTTCGTTGGCGATGACCTGCAGCGACCTGCTCGAGCTGCCCGATGTGGCCCGCCAAGTGCGCGGCCATGCTGGCACGCGATTGGCCGACACCGCCGCGCTGCTCACACAAAGTGACAACGCAGACCTTCAAACCCCGCACTTTTTGGCCCCCTGCGACCTGCAAGCCATCAAAGCCGCCGGCGTGACCTTTGTGGCCAGCATGCTGGAGCGGGTCATTGAAGAACAAGCCCGTGGCGACGCCCGCAAAGCCGAATCGGTGCGCCAAGCCGTGGTGGCCGTGATGGGTGACAACCTGCGCCAAGTCAAACCCGGCTCCCCCCAAGCCGCCCAACTCAAAGACGTGTTGCTGGCCCAAGGCGTGTGGTCCCAGTACCTTGAAGTCGGCATTGGGCCGGACGCCGAAATCTTCACCAAATCCCAACCCCTGAGCGCGGTGGGCACCGGTGCCGAGGTGGGCTTGCACCCCGCCAGCCAATGGAACAACCCCGAACCCGAAATCGTTTTGGCCACCAACTCGCGCGGCGAAGTGGTCGGCGCCACGCTGGGCAACGACGTGAACCTGCGGGACTTTGAAGGCCGCAGCGCCCTGCTGCTGGGCAAAGCCAAAGACAACAACGCCAGTTGTGCCATCGGCCCTTTGATCCGTTTGTTTGACGCGCACTTTGGCATCGACGATGTGCGCCAGTGCGACCTGCACATGGTGGTGCGCGGGCCCGAAGGCTTTGTCATGGAAGGTGCCAGCTCGATCAGCCAGATCAGCCGCGACCCGCTGGACCTGGCCGCGCAAGCCATGGGCCCATACCACCAGTACCCGGACGGCATGATGCTGTTTTTAGGCACCATGTTCGCCCCGACGCAAGACCGCCACGGCCCGGGTCAGGGCTTTACGCATGTGGTGGGCGACAGCGTGGCCGTGTCCACCCCCAAGCTGGGCACTTTGTTCAACCGCGTCACCACCAGCGACCTCGCCGCACCCTGGACCTACGGCATGCGGGCGCTGATGCAAGACCTGGCCCGGCGACAACGCTGAAAGATCGTCGGGCCTGAAGCCACCGAGCTGCAAAACCCGACGCCCGTTCCCTCACGCCTTGCGCGTGGGTCTACGCAATTCCAATAATTAAGACTTACATAAGCACCAAGGTATTCACAGGTTTGAATCTCAGCTGCGCGGGGTGCGTGGGTCAGGGGGATTGGCCGTAAACTAGGCGGCATTGAAAATGGAATCACAAGCCGATGAAAGATTACGCCAGCACACAGAGATCTCCCCTGAAACACTGGATGGGTCTGGCGGTTGTGGTGGTCTTGCATGCGCTTTTGTTTGGGGCCATCAACTCGGGGCTGGCCCAGAAGTTTGTCAAGATCGTCAAGCCGCCGGTAGAGGCCGTGCTGCTCGAAGAGCTCAAGCCCCCGCCACCCCCGCCGCCGCCGCCGCCCAAAAACCTGCCGCCACCGCCGCCCGCTTATGTGCCGCCGGTCGAGGTGCAGGTGAACACGCCGCCGCCGGTCAACGCGATTGCGGCCGTGTCGAACAAACCTCAGCCA
>Ga0304729_1001490_pt1 | contig 15356 bp, 15 predicted proteins | sample C_131016_MF_Meta_FD_190475 | JGI IMG/M metagenome (GOLD analysis project Ga0304729, IMG submission 190475) | Freshwater microbial communities from Lake Croche, Canada to study carbon cycling - C_131016_MF_MetaG (v2) (version 2) | ecosystem: Environmental > Aquatic > Freshwater > Lake | place... | reverse complement strand
CAATCCAGAACTGGAATCTGCGGCAAATCCCACGTTTGTGGGAGTCGATCCGGCCGTAACCATCAGGCTAGTAAGGGCTGCGACCATCGCCCCATTATCGGTACAGAGCCCCATAGGCGGGGTGCGAAGCCTGACTCCAGCCAGAGAGCAACGGCGGGTAGCTTCGGCCCGCAGCCGGCTATTAGCCGCAACTCCCCCGGCGATAATCAAACTTTCGATCCCCGCACTCTTTGCAGCCGATAACGCTTTGGTCAAGAGCACATCAACGACCGCTTCTTGGAATGACGCAGCTACATCTGCGCGAACCGCACTTGGGGTGCTCTTAAGGTATCTGGAGACAGCGGTCTTCAATCCTGAAAATGAGAAGTCGTAGAGATGTTCTTCAAGATCATTCGCATGAGTAAGCCCACGTGGAAATTCAATCGCTGTTGGATTGCCAGATTGGGCTAACTGATCGATCGCTGGACCGCCAGGGAAATCTAATTCGAGCAACCGGGCAATCTTGTCGAATGCTTCACCCGCTGCATCATCGATTGTCGCCCCAAGGACTTCTACATCAGATGCGAGATCAGAAACCTTCAGAATTGAGCTGTGTCCACCACTAACAAGCAAGCCAATTGCCGGTTCGAGTATCTGTGATTCATTAAGTGCATCCACTGCAATGTGCGAGGAAAGATGATTAACACCAAAGAGTGGCTTATCGAGCGCGAGTGAAAGCCCTGATGCTGCTGAGGTACCAACTAATAGTGCACCGATTAAACCAGGTCCTGCTGTAACACCGATTGCATCGATATCCTGAAGTGAAATTTTAGCTTCAAGAAGAGCTTGTGAAATAACTGGCTGCATCGCCTCGAGGTGAGCTCTGCTTGCAATCTCTGGAACAACTCCCCCAAAGCGGGCATGTTGCTCAACACTTGATGAGATCACATTTGCGAGAAGTTTTCTGCCGCGGACGATTCCGACTGCAGTCTCATCGCACGAAGTCTCAATACCAAGAACTAATGGCTCACTCATGACCGTAACTCTTTTCGCATCACAAGCGCGGTCTTGCCCGGCCCGTAATAATCGATACGTTCTGAGATTTTTCTAAAGCCATTCGCTTCATAGAGCGGAATTGCTTCAGCGTTATCAATGCGAACTTCAAGCATCACCGCGACCGCTTTCTTGTTGCGGGACCAATCGATCAACCGCTTCAAGAACTCACGCGCGATCCCTTTGCGACGAAACTCAGGAGCGACCGTCATTGTGAGGATATCGGTGAGATCCCCGGCCGGCATGATTCCTGCATAGCCAATAACAATGCCATCAGCCTCTGCGACGATGTAATAGCGATCTTTAGCTGCGATCTCCTCTTTAAATTGTGCAAGTGACCATGGATCTTCGCCTTTATAGATCTCTTTTTCTAGCGCATAAAGAGGTACTGCATCCATCGTTGTCGCAGCTCTAAAGATGATTCCTATCGGGAGTGGATAGGCATCAGGTCTACGAATGTAGTTTGGTTCGCGAAGATTCTGGGAGATTGCTAGTTCTGCAATCTCGGTGGCTCTAGGCGGGGTTCGAACGATCGCTACCCCTAACTCCTCAACTACTTGGTGAACGTTGACTGCGGGTTCAGTAACGCGGCGGCCCTCAAAATATCTTGCCCAGAAGAGCTCTTGGCGACGGGCATCGATCGCAACAATAAAATCAGATTGGCCCACGTTGACTGCAATCGCATCAAGGCTGGAAACTCCTACCCAATCAATATTTCGGCCAAGTGCAAAGCTCTGACCAAATGCGATTCCAACTCGAAGTCCAGTAAATGGTCCTGGGCCCATTCCAATCGCAACAAGATCGATCCTGTTTTCTATGACGAGTGCTTGTTGAACAAGTTTTGGCAAGACTTCACCATGTGCCAAAGCATCATCGTGGTGGAGTTCGATAAGCGAAACGCCATCTTTAACGATCGCAACCGATGTTCGATCTGTGGATGTATCAATTGCAAGAATGGTACTCATAGATCAAAACCACGCCAGCGAGATCCATGTCCTTTAGATGTGACAACGCGATCGTTATCGCCCGACCCAAATTCGATGGTGATCTCAAGGTAGGTATCTGCCAGGCGTTCAACAAAACTCTCGCCCCATTCGATCACAATGATCGAACTCTTCAATTGCGAATCAAGATCTAGGTCATCGAAGATTGCCATGGGTTCGCCCACTAATCGGTATGCATCTACGTGCACAAGTGTCTCTTTACCGTGATGGATGCGCGAGATAACAAAGGTTGGTGATGTTATGCCGATAATTCCGAGGGCAGATCCAATCCCTTGAGTAAGAGCCGTCTTGCCCGCTCCAAGATCACCCTTGAGCAGTACCAAATCACCAGCATGCAGATTCTCACCGATGTGACGGCCGAGATCCTTCATCGCTTCTGGGGATCTCACAAGGGCCATGTCGTAAGAGTAATAGAAGAAGGGCCCCGGTTACCCGAGGCCCTTCTGACTTGCTAGTTCTAACTAGCTCTCAAGATAAATCTTAAGAGTAGAACTTAGGTAGAACCGCTGTGAACTTAGGATCTGAAGTAGATCCGCCCATCTTGCGCACTGCAGTAAGCAATGGTCCGCCTGAAAGGTTTGTACCCTTGATGGATGCATAGGCCAACATATCTGCAACTGTTGTGTACTGCTTTGTCGTGAAGTTACAGTGATTGGTTCCATTTGCCGCAGCAGTCGATGTCACAGGTGAACCTGCAGCATTGAATGTTGTGTAGTGCGTTGGTGGCAAGTTGTAGATCGAGATCAAATTCGAAGGTCCACGAGCAACGTGCGCCTTGAGATTTGCTTTGATCTGAGCTGCGTATTGATCTGCATACTTATTTGCAAGGTAAGTTGAAGCACCTGCAGGAGTAATTGGATCTGCTACGCCAACCATAGTCACTGTAGGAACTGAAACCTTTCCAGTCCATTTCAGCAAGGTACGCATCGTTGCCATTGCAGTTGGATTACCAGTTGCACGTGGTGATGCCGCGATTACTCCAAGCATTCCAGCTGTGGCTTGTGATCCACTGAGGGCTGCATTGAATGTGCTTGCATCTGAACCAAGCTGTGCTGCGTAATCAGTCTTTGTATTATCAAAGATTGCGCCACCTGACTGCAGTTCTACATCGTAGATTGCAAGAATCGCAAGAGCTGCAGCATTTGTACCATTTTGAAGGATTCCAAGTGCTGGGCTTCCGAGAATTGAAAAGCCGGTATAACTAGATGTATTCACAGAACCAGGTCCGGTTGTTCCATCAAAGTTCGCACTCTGGGTTGGAATTCCCGCCATCAATCCGAGCATCAAGAGAGCTGACCGAGCTGGAATCTTTCCAAGCGCGGCTGCCACTGGTGCTGGGGTTGTATCAGGCCAGGTAGGGACGCTCGTTGCGAGTTCCGTACCAATTCCAACCTGCAACTTACCCATAACGGTAAATACCTTGCCGAGATCTGCCATCGCTTCACCATATCCAGCAGCGCCAGCTGAGTAATTTCCAGCCTTGATTGATGGATCAAAGAAGGTCTTGAGTCCCCAGAGGAAATCTCCAGCCATCTTGAGTTCAGCTTCTACAGCGGATGTCGCCATGCAGAGAGGTGCTGCAGCTGAGAGCTGAGTTCCGAGCTTCTCTGCAAGTCCCTGTGTGATAAATCCACCGAGAGATTCACCCCAGGCGATGACCTTCGTGGTCTTTGTGAACTGTGTTTTGAAGGTGTTGATCAGTTCGACATCGGTTGCAACGCCAGAATCCGCGTTCCATCCTTGACGAGCAAAACCAGAGCCCATGACTGCATATCCCTTACCGAGTAAGTATCCGATAACAGTGGCATTTGGGCCAGGTTGTGGCGTATTAGTTACCTTGTAGCCACCGATCAGTGGAATAGCTGCAGGGATATCAACGTTGTAGCGATATCCATGTGAATAGAGATAGACAGTTCCATTGAAGTTCGCAGGGACCATCATTGAGAATGGAGCGCCATCTGAGGTTGCTCCAATACAAGAATTAACCGGAACCTTGCCATCGCAAGCAGGTGCTGCATGCGCGACTGTAGGTGCGGTTGTGAAAGCGAGTGCTGCAAGAGCCGTTGCTCCAAGCACTGCAATTTTCTTATGCATAGATGAGATTTTCATTAGTTTGTTGGCAATCCCTTCGCTGGCATTGCTGGACGTGTTGCCGCTGCTTTCACAACAGGACCATTTCCAGAATCGGTTGAGTAAAGCGTGTACTTGCCAGGACCGTCAGCAGAAACTGCGTTTCCGTCAGCTCCGAGCTTTCCGAACCAGTAGCCGGTATAACCGACATGGCTAGTTGCGCTATAAAGAATTGGTGACAAGGAAGCTGAAGCCCAAGTTGATCCCTTGGTCTCAATTGCCTTGATCAAGCTTGCGCGAGTTGGGGATGTACCTGCTGCACGAAGAGCCTGCACAGTCATCATCGCTGTATTCATACCGGTAAGGATGTTGTTATCGAATACTGCACCAGCGTTGTACTGAGCATTGATGCTCTTAAACAAGGTGATGTACTCATCTGTTGCATCAGAAGCTGATGGCAAGAATGAAGCAGAGATTGTTCCAGCAAGTGCTGGAGCCAATGGTCCGAGGAGTCCCTTAAGGGTAGTTCCATCGCTACCGACAGAGCCAAGGATCATCTGAATCTTGCCGAGAAGACCAGCCTTATAGATAGCACCAGCAAGCACAGCAGTAGCGCTTGTAACACCGAACATAATGACTGTATCTGCCTGGGCAGCAACAAGAGCAGTTACCCACTTAGGAGCTGTTGTTGGATCAACTTGTGAAAAGGCAGAGTAAGGAATCTTCGCTACGAAGCTAGTACCGGCTGTAGTAAAGCCCTTAATCGCGTCGAGGCCGAAGTCATCATCTTGGTAGATGAGTGCAACTTTTTTACCAGCGAAGTTTTCTGCGAGGTACTTACCCATTGCCTTAGCTTCAGTCGCATAAGAAGGGAATAGTGGGAATGTTGTTGGGTACTTCTTCATATCTGCAAAACCACTGAAACCAGTGTTGACGAAGAGACGAGGAACAGATTTGCTGTTTATAAGGCGAGTAGTCGCTTCATTGTTAGCAGTTCCAAGAGTTCCAACAAGTGCGAAGACCTTATCTTTAAGAATGAGGTCATTTGTCACTGAAAGAGTTGTTGCTGGTGAGTAGCCATCATCTTTGACAACGAGCTGGATCTTGCGACCGTTTACTCCACCATTTGCATTGACGTAGTCGAAGTACGCCTTCATTGCTCCTGGGATCTTGTTATATCCAGGTGCAGCTGCGCCAGTAAGTGGCACAGTGATACCTAATTTAATAGTTGAGCTGGTGACACCAGTCTCGGCATGGGCTGGGAGTGCACTTGCAACAAGTGCTGCTACTGCGATTGTCGCAGCTGCAAAGATCCCGCCTTTTGTTCGGCGCGAAGCGAGCATGAATTTCCTTCCATCGAGGGTATGTAGGAACTGCCTATATGAAGTTGTGCTAGCGCTTACGATGCGGCAACTTTGGTCCGTTCGGTGCAAAGAGCACTGTCAGAATCAAAAGCACACCTGTAATAACGCCAGGAAGGTTCGACGTTACTTTCTCTGAACCCCCGAGGCGCGACGCGATCGAACCGGAGAGTTCTGGGATTGCAACTAGAACCACTGCACCAACAATGCTACCCCCGAGATTGCTTACTCCTGCGAGAACCGCCCCAGTGACGAGCGTGAAAGAGAGCGTAAGGGTGAAGACGAGCGGTGCAACCAATCCAAGGAGCATGGCAAATAACGAGCCAGCTAGTCCTGCGACGGCAGAACTGAGCGTAAATGCGAGAACTTTGGCCCGGCCTACATCGATCCCTGAAAGTGCCGCTGCGGTCGGATTACTGCGTACCGCCCGCCAACGCCTTCCATAACGAGTTGATAACAAATTACGAAGTAGCCAGAAAACGGCCAAAGCGACTGTCACGGCGACCCAGAAGAACCACCGATACTGAGAGAACTCTTTTCCGATCCATGTCGGCGCTGTGCCGACATCAACGGTGATGCCTTGCTCTCCACCAAGAATTTTGAATTGATTAGCGAGAGATGGAAGACCTACTGCAAGTGCAAGAGTTGTTCCTGCTAAGTACGGACCACGCAATCGTGCTGCGGTGATACCAAGTATAAATCCTGCTAGTGCGCCGATGGCTGTGCCGACAATAAATGCGAGTGGATATGGAAGATGCCAATGTAATTGTGCAATAACCGAGGCATATCCACCGATTGCCATCAGCGCACCGTGTCCGAGTGAAATCTGGCCAGAGTATCCCGTCAATAAAACAATCGAGGCGATTGCGATAGCAAAGATTGCAGCCTGCGCACCTTGGTATGCGCGCAACTCATCAATATGTCCACTTGCAAAAAGAAGTAGCGCACCTAGAACAAAAGAGAGAGCAAGTCTTTGTAGTGGAGATTTATGCTTCACGGCTACTCCTTGCTCCAAAAAAACCTTGGGGCCGAATAAGGAGAACTGCAATTAAGATGAGAAATGCTGCACTAAAGATTATTGAACTCCCAATATATTGAAGAATAAATGCAAAGCCCAAACCGAGAACTAATCCGCCAACAACAGCGCCAATCAAACTCTCCAGTCCGCCGATGACTGCTGCGACAAATCCAGTGACGAGTAAGAGATCAAGTGAATTGGGAGAGAGAAACATTGTTGGTGTTACAAGTGCGCCAGCTACAGCGCCAGCAGCTCCGGCAAATGCCCAACCAATAGTTCTTACGCGATCTACCCGAACTCCAGATAATCGAGATATCTCGGGCTGGAAGCTTGCTGCTCGAAGCGAGAGGCCCAACCGAGTGAACTTGAAGATAGCCGCAAAGATAGTCAACACAACGACAGAACCAATCACAATTGCAGCATTCTGAGGCGAGAATGGAATCGTCGTATGCCCAATCGTAAATCCCTTGCTTGAGAGCGGGGATGTGTACTGCAAGAAGGTATTTCCCCAAATCATGCCAGCAAGGCTTCGAATGAGACCGAGCACTCCTAGCGTTGCAATAACAGGTGCAATCGCCTCGACTGGAGTCCCTTTGGTGCGCTTGGCTAGAGGTCTCATCACGAGCGCTTCGACAAGGGCGCTGATGAGAGCTCCCGCAATGACAGCCACGGGAAGTGAGAGCCAATAATTGTGGAGACGATTCATCGCTTCATACCCAAGGTATGTTGAAAGGATTGCTTGACCAGCAACTGCAAAATTTACAACTCTGGTAGAGCGCCAGACCAAAACAAGTGCAAGCGACATCAGTGAGTAGATTGCGCCACTACTTAAGCCGATCAAAATAGTATTGAAGAAGATCGCCATTAGTACCCCAAGTAAGCAGATCGAAGGGCTGGGTCATTCATCAAATCTGCCGATGGTCCGGATGCAACAAGCTTGCCGAGATTGATGATGATTCCCCGATCAGCAATGCGAAGAGCAGAGAGCGCATTCTGTTCAACTAAGACAACCGTGATTCCTAAGTTGCGCCTGAGTGAATCGATTGCTGCAAAAATTTGATCAATGACGAGTGGTGCTAATCCGAGTGAAGGTTCATCAAGAAGCAGAAGTTGTGGACGAGCAACAATTGCGCGACTAATCGCGAGCATCTGACGTTCACCGCCCGATAAAGTATCCGCACCTTGTGACATACGTTCTGAGAGTCGTGGGAAGAGATCTAGTGCCATCTTCGTTGCAGCTGCAACATCTGCTCTATCTTTTCGCCAGATTCCACCCAGTTGAAGATTCTCACTCACAGTTAACTCTGGAATAACAGCTTTACCTTCTGAGACGTGAACAATGCCCTTGCGGACAAGATCTTCGGGGCGCTTTCCAACTATCGACTTGCCTTGCCAGCTCATTGAGCCATGTGCCACTGGTAATAGTCCTGAGATTGCTCGTAAGAGAGTTGTCTTTCCCGCGCCATTACTGCCAATAATCGTGACAAGCTCACCTTCATTGATAGTGAAACTCAGATCATCGATTGCGGTTATTGCTCCGTGTGCAACCTTCACAGCGCTTAGTTGTAGTGTCATTCTTGCCCCGCATGCGACCCAAGATAAGCAGCAATAACTGCTGGGTTTTCACGCACTTGTGCAGGAGTGCCTTCGGCGATGAGCTCACCAAAGTTCAAGACATAGATTCGGTCGCAGACACTCATCACGACATCCATATGATGTTCAACAATCAGAACTGAAGTCGTACCGCGAATATTGCGAATCAGGCCTTTCATCCAATCAATATCCTGTGGGCCGAGTCCCCCAGCTGGCTCATCAAGCATTAATAACTTTGGATTACTAACAAGTGCTCGTGCAACCGCAACTCTTTTAGTTATCGGGTATGGCAGCGAATCTGCGCGACGGTTTGCGATATCTGCACAATATGTATTTTCAAGTGCAATCTGAGCACGCTCTCGAAGAGCTGCTTCACTTTTTTGATCAGCACCAAAGAGTGACTGGAGCAACCCAGCTTTAGCATGCAATTCTGCACCGATCATCACATTCTCTAAAACAGTGAGGTCGCCGAATAGTCCAACTCCTTGAAGAGTGCGAGAGATCTGGTGATGAACTAGCTCGTGCGGTTGTAGCCAATCTCGCGCAGATCCATCGAGAGTGAGCTGACCTGATGTTGGTTTTACAATTCCCGAGAGAACATTGAAGAGGGTTGTCTTACCCGCTCCATTTGGCCCGATCAATCCAACAACTTCACCAGGATTGACGGTCAGGTGAACATTGCTCAGGGCCTTTAAGCCGCCAAATTGAACGGTAACCGCATCAACGGAGAGGAGCGAACTGTGCGACAAGACGTACTCCCCCTCAACGTTGAATGATCTGCAGCTTACCGAAGGTAGATTCTAGGCAATCTACTGGCGATACGTGTGGTTATTTCATAATTAATTGTGCCAGCAGCAATCGCCCAATCATCGGCGCTAAATCCATCGTCGCCAATCACCGTTACATACTCTCCAGCCAGAGCAGTTGAATCTGGGCCGAGATCCACAACACATTGATCCATCGAAACTCTGCCAACTAGCCTCGCTAACTCACCTTTATAGGAGACTCCGGCAGTGGAATCTGCACGGCGGGGCAACCCATCGCTATATCCCATGCAGACAATTCCAAGTTTTGTATCCATATCCGTCACGCCAACTCCACCATAACCAACGCGTGACAGTGCCGGAACGCTCTTCACATTAACGAGTTTTGCCTTGATCGACATCGCAGGGAGCAGGCCAAGTTTTTCAGAGCTGCCCATAGTGGTGATATCTGGACTCAAGCCGTACATCGCAATACCAATACGCACCATCTGCTTGTGCGAACTTTTGTGAGCAATCGCACCAGCAGAGTTTGCTGCATGAACAATCTCAGGATAGATACCTTCACTCTGTAACGCGTTGAGCAATACATTGAAGAGAATGAGTTGTTGTTCTGTGAAATCTGAATCTGGTTCATCAGCTCGTGCAAAGTGAGTCCAGAATCCAACGATATGAAGTGAATCTTTTACTTCACGTAGGCGAAGCAAGAATGGATCCCATTCTTCTAAGAATCCCCCGCGCGTCATTCCAGTATCAACTTCGATATGGATTCGTGGCGAAATACCGGTTCGCTCCCCCGCGGCAAGAATCTCTTCCAAAATCGCCAGTGAAGATATCGAGAGATCAATCTTCTCCCGAAGTGCGGTATCGAAATCATCTCCTGGCGGAGTGAGCCATGCTAAAACTGGTGCCGTAATCCCTGCGGCACGAAGTTGGAGTGCTTCCTCGAGAAGCGCTGTCCCAAGCCAGGTTGCTCCAGATGTAATGGCAGTCTCGGCAACTGGAATTAATCCATGACCATAGGCATCTGCTTTCACAACTGCCAAAATCTGTGAATCGCTTTCGCTCGCAATCAGGCGAATATTCGCAGCGATCGCCTTGAGGTTTACTTCTACAAATGCGCGTGGTTCGCTCACTCTTCAATCACCACCATTGCAGATGCGATACCAGCATCATGTGAAAGCGTGAGATGAACTTTCTTACCTTGTAGAAATGCTGCTGTTGCCCCACTGAGTTCAAAAGTTGGTTTGCCAGTAGCAAGATTAATGATCTCAATATCTTGCCAATGGAAATTCTCTTGTGAATCCATCGCTTTTGCGATCGCCTCTTTGGCGGCAAATCGGGCAGCAAGTGAATGAATTGGGCGATCAAGTTCAGAGTTCTTAAAGAGTCGCTCTTTAAGGTGTGGAGTCCTTTGTAGTGACTCCTCAAAGCGCGCAATATCTACGACATCTATACCAATTCCGTAGATCATGATGGCTGCCTTGTCGATGGCCAAGCACGATCAATGGCGATCAAGAAGACCAAGAGAGATCCACCGATCAGAACCCCGCCAAGTAAGTCAGAGAACCAGTGCGTGTTTCTTATGAGCGAAGCGATGCAGACAGTGGTCGTGATTACCCCAACTAACCAATTGAGTTTGATTCCCTGGAATGGCTCGCGATGGGTGTAGCGATAGATTAAATAGGAGAACATTCCCCACGTCAGCAAGGCATTTGCGGAGTGCCCGCTGGGATATGAAAGTCCTCCTGCGTGCAGAAGATCGAGTGCTAAACGTGGCTTGCTTCTTCCAAAGATTAATTTGGAGAGACCCACAACACCATTCAAAAGCACGAGCGCTGACACAGAGAGATAGATAGGTCTCATAGATTTAAAACGCCATCCAATGAATGCCGCGGTCACCAAGAGGACTATCGCTGTGAAGCTACGCAGACCTAAATCATCGAGCGCAAGAAGTGCGTGGCTCGACATGCCCTTAAAGGTGTGATGCTTTAACGCTTTTATCCAATGGTCAAAGCGATAGAGGTAGCTCTTTGTCAGGACTTGTTGAGTAACGATCAGAAAACCAAGCAAGAGAAGTGCCGACCACTTAAAGGCGCGATACATCTCTAGCTTGCGTACCTGTGGAAGATTGTTGAACATCTATTCCACCGTGACAGATTTAGCCAGGTTGCGTGGCTGATCAACATCGTTACCGCGGGCAATCGCCATCTCATAGGCAATTACTTGAAGCGGAACTACCGACAGAACCGGCTCTAAGAATGGATGAGTCGCAGGAATGCGAATCATATGATCGGCGCTACTGAGTTCACCATCTCCGATTGCAATAATGACCGCTCCGCGTGCCTTTACTTCTTGGACATTACTTGCCATCTTCTCTGCAAGTAGTGATCCAAATGCTGGCATCACGGCAACAACTGGAGTTCCATGATCAATGAGTGCGATGGGGCCGTGCTTGAGTTCGCCTCCTGCAAATCCTTCAGCGTGCATATAGGCAAGCTCTTTCAACTTCAAGGCACCTTCAAGTGCTGTAGGGAATCCGACATGTCGGCCCAAGAAGAGCATCGACGAGGCATCTTTAAATTTACGGGTGAGCGCCCGGAGTGGTTCGACAGTTTCAAGAACTTGTTCGATTTTTCCGGGCAGCTCTGCCAGGTGACCGACAATCTCATCATGCTCTACCTGGGAAAGAGTTCCACGGACATTTCCAAGATGGAGCGCAACCAGATACATCGCAATGAGTTGAGTGAGAAAAGCCTTTGTCGATGCGACTGCAATCTCAGGACCAGCATGTGTATAGAGAACAGCATCAGCTTCACGTGGGATCGTCGAACCATTTGTATTACAGACTGCAAATACACGGGCGCCCTTGCTTCGCGCATAACGCATCGCCATCAAGGTATCCATGGTCTCGCCCGATTGTGAAATCGGAATCACCAAAGTATTCGCATCGACGCTAGGTTCGCGATAGCGATATTCAGAGGCGAGCTCAACATCTACTGAAATATTTGCCCATTTCTCGATCGCATATTTACCGACAAGCCCTGCATGGAAAGCGGTACCGCAAGCAATAATCACAACTTTCGTAATGCCTTCAAGATTGATTCCAGCAGTAATCTCTGGGTCAAGTCCTGCTGTACGGCCGATTAACGTATCCGCTACAGCCTTTGGTTGTTCATAGATCTCTTTGAGCATAAAGTGTTCAAATCCACCGCGCTCAGCCGCTGATGCATCCCACGAGATCTCATAAGCCTTTTGTGGCAAAACATCGCCATCAAGATTTGTAATAACAATCGTATTAGCGGTGATATCCACGACCTCATCTTGGCCAAGTTCAAGTGCGTGCTTTGTATATGCAATAAAGGCTGAGACATCGGAGGCTAAGAAATTTTCACCATCGCCCACGCCAACGACTAGTGGCGAGTTGCGCCGTGCGCCGACGATTCGGCCCGGTTCATCAGAGTGAATTGCAAGTAGGGTAAATGAGCCACGTAACTCGGCACAGACTTCGCGCATCGCTGCAGCGAGATCGCCATTATGCTCTTTACGAGCATCACTTAAAAGATGAACCACAGATTCGGTATCTGTCTCAGATTGAAAAATATGTCCGCGCTTCTCTAACTCTTCGCGTAGTTCCACATAGTTTTCGATAATTCCATTATGAATGAGTGCGAGTTTGCCCTCATTATCTAGATGCGGGTGAGCGTTGCGATCAGTGGGACCGCCATGAGTTGCCCAACGAGTGTGGCCAATTCCGCTGTGAGCATCAGGCACCGTTGTCAGTGTTGATTCAAGGTTGCCGAGCTTTCCTGCGCGCTTTTCAATCCATAGGGGCTCGCCCTTTGTTACAGCGAGTGCGATTCCAGCAGAGTCGTAGCCACGGTATTCAAGGCGACGTAGACCTTCGAGAACGGGTGAGAGAGCTGTGGCTTTACCGGTATATCCAACGATGCCACACATCTAGTCAGACTCCTTCGATAGTTACGAGAGTTCTGATCTTACTAGTGAGGCTAATTCATTGGCGATCTGCTCGGCCTCTTCAGTGGATTCGGCTTCAACCATGACTCGCACAAGGGCTTCGGTACCAGAAGCACGAAGCAAGATGCGACCTCTGGCGCCAAGGGCCGCACTCTTTGCTGAGATTGCATCAGCAATCTTCTGTGATGCCGGCAGTGCATCCTTCTTCACATCTTTCACATTGATTAATACCTGCGGGAACCGAACCATCACCGCGGCAAGTTCAGCCAAGCTCTTTCCAGAATTCTTCATTGCCTGCATCAGATGTAGCGCAGTAAGGATGCCATCACCAGTATTGGCATGGTTGCGCATAATGATGTGGCCCGATTGTTCGCCACCAAGAATGTGTCCATCAGAGAGCATCTTCTCTAGAACATACCGATCGCCCACAGCAGTGGTCTCAACTTTAATGCCAAGGCTAGTCATAGCCTTAATAAATCCAAGGTTGCTCATCACAGTTCCAACTACGGTTGCGTTAGTAAGTTCTCCGCGCGCATGCAGATCTGCAGCAAGAATCGCCATGATGAAATCACCATCGACTTCATTGCCTTGTGCATCTACTGCAAGACATCGATCAGCATCGCCATCATGTGCAATACCAAGATCAGCTCCCGCCTCAACAACCTTCGCTTTGAGATTTTCAAGATGTGTGGAGCCACAACCATCATTGATATTTAATCCGTTAGGTGAAGCGGAGATTGCAATAACCTCAGCACCGGCGCGTTCATAAGCTTTTGGTGCAACACGAGATGAAGCGCCATTTGCACAATCGACGACAATCTTTAATCCAGTGAGATTTCCTGTGAGCGAAGAAAGTAAGTGATAGATATATCGTTCGGCAGCGCTCTCATCGACGATGACGCGACCAACTTCGGCGCCAGTTGGGCGTTCCCACTTCTCTTCTAGACGAGCTTCAATCTTTGCTTCAAGAGCATCGTCGAGTTTTCCGCCACCCTTTGCAAAAAATTTAATTCCATTATCGGGCATGGGATTATGGGAAGCGCTGATCATGACTCCAAGATCTGCACCTGTCTCTGCGACTAAGTGAGCAATTGCAGGAGTCGGCAGAATTCCAACTTTGTAAACATCAACACCGGCACTCGCAAGGCCCGCGATTGTTGCAGCTTCTAGGAACTCGCCTGATGCACGAGAATCCTGGCCAATAATTGCCTTTGGGCGATGGCCTTGAAAAGCACCAACTTCGCCAAGAATATGGGCAGCAGAAACAGCAAGCTCGAGAGCGAGTTCAGCTGTGAGATCGCGATTGGCTAAACCTCGTACACCGTCGGTGCCAAAGAGGGCCATTTATCTTTCCAATCCAAGCAGAGTGTGCAAGAAGTGTAAGAAAGAAATTAACGCTTTGAGTATTGTGAACGCTTACGAGCCTTCTTTAGGCCGTACTTCTTGCGCTCGATAACACGTGGATCACGTGTGAGGAATCCAGCCTTCTTGAGTGCTGGACGATTTGCATCACGATCAATCTCATTGAGTGCACGTGCAACTCCGAGACGAAGTGCACCGGCTTGGCCTGAAACGCCGCCGCCATTGATACGTGCAACAACATCGAAAGCATTCTCTGCACCAACAGTGCGGAATGGCTCTGAGACGAGTTGTTGGTGAACCTTATTTGGGAAGTAAACCGCGAGTTCCTTGCCGTTAACAATCCACTTGCCAGAACCTGGAACTAAGCGAACACGTGCAACAGCTTCTTTACGACGACCAGTTCCGCCACCTGGTGCCTTGATAGATGGGCGGTTAGTCGCTGCAGCTGGAGTGCTGCTTGAGTAAGAAGTAAGGAGTTCATCCTGTGTGTCGACAGTAGTTTCGAGATCTGACATGTTTATAGGCTCCTATTAATTCTTTGCGATCTGGGAAATTTGGGTGAACTCATAGACTGAAGGATTCTGCGCAGCGTGTGGATGTGATGGACCTGCGTAGACCTTGAGCTTTGTTCCAACTTGGCGACCAAGCTTGTTCTTAGGGATCATGCCGAGGATTGCCTTCTCAACAACGCGAGTTGGATCCTGGTTCAATAAATCTGCATAAACGATCGATGTCATTCCACCTGGGAAACCTGAGTGGTGATGTGCAAACTTCTTTGCAGCTTTCTGACCAGTGAGGACAATCTTCTCAGCATTGATAACGATGACGAAGTCACCCATATCGATATGTGGAGCAAATGTTGTCTTATGCTTTCCGCGAAGTAGCACTGCTGCATGTGAAGCCAGGCGACCAAGTACTACGCCTTCTGCATCGATGACATGCCACTTACGAGTAGTAGCCTGATCACCAGCCTTCGGTGTAAATGTGCGCACGAGGTTCTCCTTATTGCAGTCTGTGTTAGGGCGGTATTTCATTTAATGCAAGAGGTGCAGATTACCCGCTTAAGTACTCTTGGGTCAAAATGGGGTCAAGCGGGCAAATAAGGCAAAATCAAGGTTTTTTGAGCGTATATCCAGTCGGGCATTTTGGATTGAGCCCCTTCACAACCTTCTTAACG
>Ga0304729_1001487_pt1 | contig 15402 bp, 25 predicted proteins | sample C_131016_MF_Meta_FD_190475 | JGI IMG/M metagenome (GOLD analysis project Ga0304729, IMG submission 190475) | Freshwater microbial communities from Lake Croche, Canada to study carbon cycling - C_131016_MF_MetaG (v2) (version 2) | ecosystem: Environmental > Aquatic > Freshwater > Lake | place... | reverse complement strand
AATGGGGAGCGTCTGGATATTTGGCGAAAGGCGGGGGGATGGCGTGGGGGCAGCTCCACCACCCCTAATCCCTACCAATTCACTAGGAATAAGGGACACAGACAATAACGCCCACTAACCGACATATCCCTATAAACCGCGAGAGACGCGTCACAGAGCCGATAACCGCCTAATCGCTGCATATCTAGCAGAGAGCCATTAGCGCCATCACACGCCATCCCTAGGCGCCACAGCTTGGTCTTTATCAGTCTGTAAGAGGGGCGCGATTGACCAGGTCGAAAACCACCACAAACGGACACCGACATTTGTCACGGACATATCACTACGTGATATATGTCCGTAAATGTCCAAGCTATGAAATGTCGGACATTTACGCCCATCAACGCCCATCAACGGACATTAGCGGACACAATGGCCTATCCAAGGTTAAGTACCAATGGACATTAGCGACTTAGGATAGTGTCCGATCACGCTTCCGTGATCGACTGAAAAAACGTGTTTACAGAGACAAAAACACACACCATAAGGGGGTTACTGAAACGCAACAAAGGGGCTTCGCTATGACTGACATCGCCGCACATATCTCTAAGTCTTACGACCTAACCAAGTTCATGGCCCGCAACGCTGATTGCGTTGGCCAGACCCTTAGCTTCCGCTTTTATGAGCATCCTACCATGGGCGATGAAGCCCCGCTGATTATCAGCAATGGCAAGGAATGCGGTCTGTCTCACTATTGGGAAGTTCCATCCATCGAGGAAATGGGCTTCAGCTTCGCAAACGCCTAGCCTCTAACCATACCGCTTCATTATGGGGCGGTATCATTAGACCCTAGCAATCTCACAAACGATGCAAACGAAGGAAACTCAGATCATGGCTATTCAATTTGACCGCCTTTTATCAGTCGATAGCGCCAAGGCCGAAAAGGCTACAAAGTATGGCTATCTCAATGGCATTCACTACATGGCACCATATAGCACCGCAGGCGTCGGCAACCTCTGCGTCAATGCCACAGCGGGATGCATGGCCTTATGTCTCGGCAAGTACTCTGGCCAAGCCTCAATGGTCGCTGATTTAGAAAACGGTACAAATAGCGTGCGCGAAAGTCGCATAGCCAAGGCGCGCATGTTTATGTCAGACCGCGAGACATACTTGCGCCACCTAGAACGTCAAATCGTTAAGCTAGTCGCCAAGGCCGCCAAGGCAGGCTTGAAGCCTTGCGTTAGGCTCAATGGTTCAACTGACATTGCGTTTGAGAATATGCGCTATGGGCCAGACCGCCTAAGCCTTTTGGACCGCTTTCCAGACGTTCAATTTGTTGATTACACCAAGATTGCGTCACGCCTAGCCAAAACACCTAGCAACCTTAGCCTTACGTTCTCTCGCGCTGAAAACAATGACGCGGCCTGTCTGACCGCCCTAGGCCAAGGTCACAATGTTGCAGTCGTCTTTGGTGGCGAATTGCCTGCTACATGGCATGGCTACCCCGTCATCAATGGCGATTTGCATGATTTGCGTCACCTAGATCCTAAGGGTTGCGTCATTGGCCTAACGCCCAAAGGATCACGCGCTAAAGCCGATATGTCCGGATTCGTTTTGCGCGACTATGCGCCTATGGCAATTGCCGCCTAGCATCTATAGGACGCTAGGGCTTGCCCCTAGCTTCCAATTAGACCCTAGCAACTAAGCAAACGGAACCAGACCATGATTCTTAACAAGAACCTCTGCAAAGCCCATGAGCGCATTGCCACAATGAACGCTTGCGCCCTTGAGAATTACGGATTTGTCCTACTGGATGACGTTATCGTCTCCAAGACAAACCGCGGATATCTGGAAACCAAGCGGTTAGCCCCGCGCAAGTACAGCCACACCCTCACCGCATATGACAACGCGCCCTTGCGCTTGATCACCGACGCAAACCTTTAAGAGGCCCAACCCAAAGGATCAAATCAAATGAATACTCATCAATCCATTGAAACACGCTACGTAGGACCAACCAACAATCGTGGCTCCCGCGTCATCGCTAGCACGCCTAGCGGAATGCGCTTCACTTGGGCTTGGGATTACAGCCTAGGCATTGAGGGCAACCATCACGGCGCCGCTAAAGCCCTGCAAGGCATGATGCAATGGCCTGAAATTAAGGCCGGAGGCTCAACTAAGGCCGGGTTTGTTTGGCTAACGTCAACGTTAGACGATACCGCGCACAAGCTGCAAACCGCCGCCCCCGATCTTTTGGATATCGTCACAGCCTTTTCCGATTGGTATGACGATTCCGATGGAGACACGACGGATTTAGCTTTGGTTGCCGATAAGGCTCGCGCCGCCATCGCCAAAGCTAAGGGAACCTAACCCATGACCAAAGAAATCCCCCCGACAATTGACCAAATAACCATCGAACAATTGCGATGGCTAGAAGCGGCTTTGGCTTTTAAGCGCAATATGAAACGCAGAAATGAAGAAAACGACCCACACGCAAAGCCTGATCACGAAACCTTGATTAACCCTCGCGCAACCTTTTAGTTATAAACAGAACCACGCAAACACGGAGCAAACACAATGCGAACCACCATAACCCACGCAATCGACTTCGAAGGTCTATCAGTAGAATTTGACGCTGAATATGTCAGAGGCTCAGATGCTCCAATTCAAGACCTTGATCTTGTGTTCATCTGGATGCATGAAAAAGACGAAACGGGCATTTATCGCGCCTATGATCTGATCAAGAATATCAGCCATGAGGCTAAGCTGATCATTGAAAAAAACATCCTGTCTATACCCGGTGTCGAAAAGCGCCTTTGCGATGAAATGGCCGAAATGGGCCATGACCTTTTTCTTGAACCCGACACCTACGTAAAGGAGTATTAAGCCATGACCGACCAAAAATCACACGATCAAGATCAGATCAACCGCGCCATTATGGCCTATGAAACCGCCCGCATGGCGGCACGCCCTAAGCCCAAATTCATCCTTCACATTGACGGGGATCATTTCGCCGCACGCCCCCGCGCAACCTTTGCCGACGTCGTGATTGTCGCGGCCACGGGCGCAGCTTGGTTCGGGTTTCTGTTTAGCTTGTGGGTAATCTTCGCATGAGTTGCCCGCATTGCGTACACCTGCTGCACGAGAACAAGCGACTTGTTGCGTTTATCAAACGCCTAAAAGCCAGGTCGCTACAGTCAACGCCGATCACGCCCCTGAGCCTAAGCTTTACAGTTCAGCAACAGATTATCATTGAGGCCCTGTACGCGGCGCAGGGGGCAGGGGTGACGTCGGCCCTGCTATCCTTCGCCCTCGGCGGTGAATCGTCCAAAGCTAGCGTCCGCGTTCAGATCAACCGCATCCGCTACAAGCTAGGACCGGACACGATTAAGAATCGCTACGGCTCTGGATATTGGCTCACCCCCCTAGGGTTGAGCGTTTGCGCAGAACTCATGGGAGAAAAGAAATGACTATAGAAGAACTCACTTTCGCGGCCTTTCAGCAAGGCCGTGAACAAGGCCGAGAGGAAAGCGCGGTGCAGATCGAGCGGCTGCGGGAGGCGTTGCGCCGTGTCATAGCGGTGTCGGATCGACAAACGGATGATTACGCATTCGCCCGCGCCGCCCTACAGCCCGAGGATAACGACCAATGACTGACCAACAACAATGGGACGCTGCCGCCTCAGAGGCTGGGTATCTGCCCACATCTGAGTATGTCAAAACCTGGGCGACAGTGCGCCATGAATGGGAACAGGCCAACGAGGCCCATATTGCAGCCTGCGACCGCCTAAACGACGCCACAATTAATTATCACATCGCCGTCAACGCATGGCTGAAAGCGAAGAAACATGAAAACGCCTAATTTCGAATGGACGCAGGAGTCCATCGACAAGATTTTACAGATGTACAAACACGGCGACAGCGCCAGCCAGATCGCGACAGCCCTAGGCAATGGCCTGACCCGTAACGCCATCATTGGCAAACTAAACCGCTTGAGAGACAAGGGGCTGCGCCCTGAGTTAACCCTAGGCGTTATTTCGTTTAAGAGGGCGCAGGGCCAAAAGATCAACCGCGTTAATGCAACAAAAATGGCATTGCCTTACCCCGTTAAGCCTATTCTGTTTAAGTTTCCCAAGCCTATACCTAAACCCAAGCCCACGCAGGAGGTTGTTATGGTACGAGAGCCGACCGGAGAACACGCAGCAAACCTTACCTATCTCAGAAGGGGCGGCTGCAAGTGGATCACAGAAGATTTTGAGATGGGTCACGCAGATGACGCGCTAATGTGCGGCGAGATCCGTCAGGACGGATCGTCCTACTGCGCCCATCACAAAAATATGGCGTCGGCTAATCTGCCCGCGTCTCGCATGGAAGCCAGCAACCGAGGCTTAAAACGTCTCGGCGTTTTCTACGGATATTAGTTACCGTCGATCACGGCCTGCCCTCTGAAATATGCCACATTCTTAATGACGCAGCATAGTTCTGGGGGCAGGAGTTCGCCATTCCTAAACGTCAGTACGGCAAAGCCCGACGTGTGCGGGCTGGGGTTATTTTCGGCATAATCAAATTGAGGCCCGTGAGGCTCACTGAGCGTTCCGGTGTCCACGCCCCACCTGTGGCCGTTGTAATCGCCCCACGGCGTCACAATGAGCCTGTGGAGGTGTCCGGTAACAATAGACCGACCGGACTTCATGGCATTGTTGTAAGCCGCATGAACGCCATTATGGTAACGGTGCTTAATCATCGTATGTTCGTTTACGTTTAGGGACCAAGCCATATCCCAAGCTGGGAAGCGGTCTTCAAGCCGCATGATTGTGCCCTCGAACCCCGGCGCGACCGTGCAAAGGGTGCGATCTAGCCGCGCATCATGGTTGCCCACGTTCCAAAACAATTGAGGGCGGGTGCCAGGTGCTGCAAGGACAATCTCGTGCAAGCGTTCATCACAGATTTCTAACTCTTCTTTAACCGACGGCAGTTTGGACCAACCGATAGGCGGGTGACGAGACACGCTGGCCCCGTCGAAGATATCTCCATTGGCGCAAATAACGGCGGGCTTAAGGTCTTTAATCAATTCGAGCAGCGCCATGTTGGCAATCGTTTGATCTTCATCCGGCCAGAAGTGAGCGTCCGAAAAAACTACGATAACGCCATTTTCTAGCCATAGATCATTTTGGCGCTTGTATGCCCGACCAACGTCGGTTTGCCAGCCGTGTTGGCTTCCTTGTCCGGTAGTTTGGGGGTTTGTTTGAAGAAACACCCCCTTATTAGCCATATCGGCACGGCGTCTATAAATATTTCTAACGCTCGTGCCTAAAAATTCTGCTGTTCTTTGGGGGCTTCCCCCAGATTTTTCCCATGCCGCAATTAGGGTTTCTTCAGATATCGTTTTGCTGTTCGCCATCTTCTTTTGCTTTCACTTTTGCATAATGGGCGGCATATCGCTTTGCAATAATTTCGCGCCTGTGCCCGCCTTCCCATAGACGACGCAAGTCGCTGCGGGTATGGCGCTCGATAAGTTCGGGAATTGCGAAAATGCGCTTCTTGACTTGGTAATCGTAAGATCCGACCATCCCCGCATCGACCCAGCCTCCATCACGCAAGGCACGCTTTAGCATGGTGTAAGAGATTTTAATACCCTCTGGCGCTTCCTTGTTAGCCATCTTCAGGCTTTCGCGCAAAGGTGTCCCGATAATGCCGCGCTCAAAGGCACCGACGCGCAGTTGAACTTGGCTCAAGATCCAACTCTCTGCTGTGGTCATGTTGTATGAAATTAGGTCATGCTTGAACTTGGTCATGGGAGGTGCAGCACCGGGATTGAAGGCTTGAACATCGCGATTCCAAAGCCATTTAGCCACAGCCTCATAGCCGCCGGTTTCGTACCAATCCCACATGGCCTTGGAATCGAACTCGCTCATTCGGCCATTGTGTGACCAGACGCAGAACCACCGCCGGTCCTGATTTTCTAACTTGATCGGCACAGCCTCATTGCTGAACGCGATCACGATGGAGCGGTTGAGCATCTCGTAAGGATGCAACCGCTTACGGTGAACTGTAATCATATCGGGCGGTGTTGCGATTACGGGCTTTAGCTTGTTAGCGAAGGCCCGACGCTCACGCGAATCAGGCTCTTTCAATTCGTTGATGATCAAGACCTCACTTTCGAGGTGATATCCCCACGAAGATGATAGGGTTTCATTGCTGGCAAGGCCACGGTTGCGGAGATCTGGACCGCACACCGCATGAATGAACGGTGCCCACATGGTATCCTTGCCGCAACCCTCTACGCCGCCGTGCAGGCAGGCATGGTTGATCTTGCGATGAGGCACTTGCAGCTTGTAGGCCATCATATCCCAAATATGATTGCGCTCGTAATCGTCGGGAACCAACACCTTGCAATGGTCGAGCCAACGCTGCGGATCTTGGGCCTTCTCAGGAATCGGGGGCCGCGTATTCATCCACCTGTTGCCGAAGATCTCGCCGTTGCGGGCCACCAGCACACTTTCGCCAGGTGCATAGGTAATGCCAGCAAGGATCTTGCCGTTCATTGCGTTGCGGTTCTCGTCATAGCAAACGCTAGCCTCGACGCGGCGGTTGTGGTGTATGCTGCGGCAGTTAAGGTGACGGAAAAGAGAGTTAAATGTGCCGCGGGGGATCTCTCGGCGGTCTTGCATGTCAAAGAAACTATCGTCTACAGAGATGTAGGCGAATCGCTCGTACCATTGGCTTTTCTCAATACGGTCGAGCTGCCTGCTTTCAACTTCTTCTAAGATTGTTTTAAGTCTCATCATGCTATCCTTTGCCAAACACCATAGCCAATTTTGTTAACAAGACCGCGCTTAAACATTCCGTCTAAAGCACGCTTTATACCTTTAGTGACGGACGATTCACTGTCGCCCTTGTCGGCCAATTTCTTAATATCGTCCTCACTAACCAAGCCGCCAGTAGCAAGGGCTTTGACACACAAGGCATCATATTTGGAGAACCTGCCGTTACCTTCGCTCACATTTGGCGCAGCCGTGTGACGTGCAACTAGGGACGATATTTCGTCGCCGTCCTCATCGTGGCCCAAAACAGAGCGCGTCATCTCAAAATAGAGATCATCAACCTTGTCGCCGTCTTTCATCTTGTGGACAGACAGGCGAGCGATAGGGCGTTCAGGATCTGGCCGAAACACGCCAAGAATAAAATCAAGGTTGGCCGTGATAGCAGACGAGCCGCGTGGCCGTTCTGCCGCGCTGTGGCCTGTATGGTGGACCACGATAACAGTGCAGTTAAACGCCGCACGGATCTCGGTATTGATCATTCGCAGATAGTCGCCAATGTCACTGGATGAATTTTCGTCACCGTTAAAGGTCTGCGATAGGGTGTCGATCACAACCAGCTTGGGACGCTGTGGCAGGGCAGAGATAGCCGCCTTCATAGCCGCGACCTCTTCAACAGCAGACAGAAGTAAGGGCGTAATGCAGATGTTGATGCTATCATCAGGCACAAGGCCAAACTGGTTATGCCACGCCAACAGACGCCGATAGATGCCGGCCCCGCCTTCAGCCGCAAGATAGGCGATTGCGCCTTTCTTGGTGCGCTTTCCTGCCCATTCCATTTCGTGGACCATGTGCATGGCCAGGTCGATGGCGATAAAGGACTTGTACGTCCCCGACGCGCCAAAGATCATGCCCATGCTGTCTTCTGGCACCAAACCCTTGACCGCCCAACGCACGTTGCGCGTCAGATCGCCCAAAGCCTCCATACCCATGAACAGACCGCCGGGGGCAATCTCTGCAATACGCTCTTCACTAGGCGCATATTTCTGCGCCGAGGCCACCATGCGCGACAGGTCTTGCCCGAAGCGAGCTTCCCAACGAGCGAGATCCGCGCCCGTCTCTGGCCGCGTTGCAAGCATCAATGAGCGCAGGTTATTAACCACCGCGCCGGGAGCCATGCCTGCCGCAATCATCATTGAGGACAGTTTCAGCAGCGGATCGTGATATGACCGCTCATCCATGTTGGTGGTTATGAGGCTTTTATATAGATCAACTGCCGTCAGGCTGGTCTTGTCCAAATCCTTAGCCGCTGAAGGCGCTGCGCGGGTGCCTGAGCGGATCTCTTCAAGGTCTAGGCCGAATGTAGCCACAGCGTCCGCAAGGCTGTAGGTGGCCGTCAGATCGGCTTGTAGAACCGTGGTAGAAAAGACGCCCGTGTCACGCTGTTTAGTGTTGCAGCCTGTCGGGAGACGGCCATATCGAACAATGTTGTTACCGTTACTGTCTGCGCCGATCAGGTTGGCCGCTGCCATGCGCTGCAATACCAAATCAACCAAGCCCGGATCGCGGGCATCCGGATCATCGCGGTCGATCAGCACGCCGACCTGATAATTGCCGGGGGACGTTTCGATTGTGTAAGAGGGATTGCCAAACAATTCGTCGGGCTGTGCATCGTCTGCCAGCAGGACGCAGAGACGGACAAATGCGTCTTTAGATCGACGGCGCTTGTCCGCAGCCATGATGGACACGCAGAAGAAATTGTTATCGTTTACCCGCTTGTCGATAAGGTTTTTCTGACCTGGCGATCCGGTCCAAGCGTTGCCGCCCCAAACAGTCGGTTCCGACTTATTGGGGTCAGAGGCAAAGCTCGTGGTCCAGCCGTAATTGTCCTGTATCGCGCCATAGACGGCGCGAAGGAAATCTGAATTATCCATTGTGTGCCTTAAGGGCGGGGGTGGCCGGACAGGTCGTACACGTCTAGGGCAGGGCAAATGCCAAGGATGTTATCCCAATGCCTCTGAGGGATAACGCCGCCAGTCCCGCCCTGATCGACAGGCGTCAACCAACGGCTGACAGCCGATTGGGTAAGGCCAAGTAAGGACGCTGTGTAGGTTACGTCCCCAATTGTCGTAACCACATTGTATGCCGGTTCGCACCGATATTTAATCTTAGCCATGAGATCCTCTCGTATGATTGTGAAATCCTTGCACAAAACAAAATGTCAAGCAATCCACATAATTTCTAAAAATCATATTGCGTTTTTATGCGGTCTGATATTAGATGGTCAAACTCAAACGGAGCAAACCAAATGACCAACGATGATAACCTACAAGCCTTGGCGATGTTCTGGCTCGCAGCCAAGGGCGAGGAACTGGCGGCAAACCAACGCCGTTTAGATATTGAAGACCAGATCGTCCAGGCTATCAAGCCAAACAAAGACGGCAAGTCCACCTTCAAGCTGGACGGCGGATTGAAGATTTGTATTACCCTCAAGACCAACTTTAAAGCTGACGATATGGTCGCTATTGAGGGCTTGACCGCGTGGTGGGCTGAAGACCTTCAGCCTGTGCGGATCAAGAAGGAACTTAACGAGACGAAGCTAAAGGATCTGAGGGCCTATCGCCCTGACCTTTGGCAGAAGCTCGCCAAATACATTACGTCAAAGGCAGCGAAGCCTTACGTTCAAATCGAAACCGGGGAGGACGAGTAATGGCTTTTGATCTTAAGAGCATTAGCCGCAACGACAACACCGCGCCGCCGCGAATTATGGTTTACGGCGTCGAGGGTATCGGCAAATCCACTTTCGCTGCTGGCGCACCCGACCCAATCTTTATCCTTACCGAGGATGGCTTGGGATCGTTGGACGTCGAGCACTTTCCGATTGCTCATTCACTTGATAACGTCATGGACGCCATTGGAGCACTCTATGCAGAAGACCATCCCTACAAGACGGTGGTGCTTGACAGCTTGGATTGGCTTGAAGCCATCATACACCGTGAGATGGAAGCCAAGCACGACGCCAAAGACCTCGCCTACGGCAAAGGCGCAATGATCGCAGCCCAACAATGGCGCGACGTTCTGGACGGCCTTAATGCCCTGCGGAACGATAAGCAGATGACCGTGATCCTTCTGGCTCACAACACCATTAAGCGGTTTGACAGTCCTGAAGTCGAGCCGTTTGACCGCTACCAGCCGAAGCTGCAAGAGCGCAGCAACGCCGTGGTGCGGGAATGGGCGGACGCCGTTATGTTCGCCAACTACAAGACCATCGTTAAGAAAGACGACGTTGGTTTTAATAAGACCGTGGCTAGGGGCATCTCTAGCGGTGAGCGTATGCTGTTCACCACCGAGCGCCCTGCCTACATGGCCAAGAACCGTTACAATCTGCCCGACAGCATTCCGCTGACTTGGGAAGCCTTTGCAAACGCAATCAAATAGGAACTGAAAACATGGCTACCATCGACTTTGACGTCTCGTCATACGAAGCCCCTAAGAGCAACTTTGACCCTCTGCCACGCGGCGAATATCTCGCCATCGTGACTGAGAGCCAGATGAAGGCCACTAAGTCCGGCACTGGCGAATATCTCGAAATGGTCATCCAGATTGTGGACGGTGAATTCTCCGGTCGCAAGATCTGGGAGCGGCTGAACATCTATAATCCTAATGAGGTAGCCGAGACTATTGCTCGTGCTGCTTTGAAGTCCATTGGCGTAGCTTGCGGTATTACGGGCTTGGATGATACCGACAAGCTGAACGACGTTCCGTTCATTATTGTTCTGGACATCGACCGCAAAGACCCGACACGCAACCGCGTTATGGGCTACAAGACCGCAGGAGCCAAGTCAGCGTTTGTTGCGCGTCCTACGGCTACCAAGGCAGCGCCAGCCGCTGCCAAGCCTTGGGAGCGTAAGTAAGTGACCAAGCCCGATCAGACGACGGGCCAAGCCATATCGGCATGGTACGAGGCCAAACCACAAGACTTTCGCGACCATCTCGGCGCGTCCTTGATCGGGCATTCTTGCAACAGGTATTTATGGCTCACCTTCCGGTGGGCCGTAATGCCGTCTTTTGAAGGGCGCATGTTGCGTCTGTTCAATACCGGCAATCGTGAGGAAATCCGCGTTGCCGAGGAACTGCGCGGCATAGGCGTAGAGCTTTATACGGATGAGGGCGGCAAGCAGATCAGTGTGCGTGACGAATTCGGCCATTTTGGTGGATCCGTTGACGGCATTGGCAAGGGCTTCCCCGAATGTTTTGACGATTGGATGGTTCTTGAATGCAAGACCATGAACGACAAGACATTTGGCAAACTCAAGGACTGGTCCGTCGAAAGCCAGAAGCCTCAGCATTACGCTCAAATGCAAGTCTATATGGGCTTCTTAGATCTGCCCAAGGCCATGTACATTGCCGTCAATAAGAACACAGACGCCGTGTACACGGAGGTTGTGCCTTACCACGAGCCTGCGTTTAGATCGCTGCTAGAGCGGGCCAACACCATCGTCAACGCCAAGCAGGCCCCGCTGAAGCTGAGCGATGACCCGTCATATTGGGAATGCAAGTTCTGCGATATGTACAATTTGTGCCATCAAGAAGCTGTTGCCGAGGTTAACTGCCGCACTTGCGCACATTCGACGCCCGTGGCTGACGGAAAATGGCGCTGCGAGTTGTCGGAAAAATTCCTTACTTCTGCGGCGCAGCGTAAGGGTTGCGACCAGCATTTGCTTATACCCGATTTCGTACCCAATGCTGACCCGATTGACGCTGGCGTCAATTTTATTGAGTACAAGCACCGAGAGACGGGCGAGACGTTCGTACATGGTAATAAGGCCATGCCGCCTAAGCAGAGCCTAGCCCAGCGCAAACAGGCCATGAAGGGCCAGGGGTCTAACAATGGAGTACCATTCGATGACGCTTGCCCATTCTAAGCCCATCATAGGAATTGACCCCGGCCTTGGCGGCGCTTTGGCGCTGCTGCACGACGGAGAGTTAGAGATCCACGATATGCCGACGATCCAAGACGGCACCAAGCGCAGGGTCGATCACGCTCAATTAGCCGTCATCCTTGACCTGTGGGCCAAGCACCAAGGCATCACTTGCGTCATAGAGAAGGTGGCGTCCATGCCGGGGAACGGCCATGCCGGCGCATTTACCTTTGGCCGCGCTGCTGGTGTGGTTATTGGTGCCGTGGCGGCTAACTTCATCCCTATAGTGGAAGTGACGCCACAAGTGTGGAAGCGCAAGACGCAGACGCCGACCGATAAGGATGGGGCACGTCTCAGGGCTTCAGAACTATTCCCGCGCTATGCCAGCCAGTGGTCGTTAAAGAAACACGACGGGCGAGCAGAAGCGGCGATTATCGCCTATTATCACCGCAAATATGGAGGAGAAAGTGTCGAAGATTGAATTGATGGCCCACGATCTGTATGACCAGTTGAGAAAGATTCGCAAGTATCCCCGCTTTCAAGCGGTGCGGTCATACCAAGATGATTTCGTTTTTATCAACTCGCACAATGACGACAACGAAACGTACATCAAGCGGATCATTGAGACGGTGCAAGATTGGCCGGATGAGATTTTGTTCTATGAACCTGGCCGACCTGTTGATTCTCATTATGTGTTAGAGAACTACCGCAACGTCATGGTCAGGCACGCTTCATTTTATGAAGAGCCGGATCTTAACATGCGCTTGGTGATCGTCGGACGCCCCCGCATTACCAGAGGCTATGGCCTCAATGTGGCCAAGATTTTACAACCAGCCTATGCCGCGTAGCGCAGTCTTGGTAGGCGCTGATCACTGAAACCTCCCACGTCAGCCGGTCAGGATCAATGGCCGGCTGGGGTGGGTTTGGAAGTGCTGGACACGGCGCTGCTAGGTTCGCCGGTAGAGACATTGGCGTCACGGACACTGTTGACGAGCAGGCTGTACATAGGGTCAGGCAAAGCGCACTCAGCAGAAACAGCGGGAGCATCGCGGTAAAATTCTTTAATCGTGTTGGTGCGTTGAATATTAATACTGGAAACACGCCTGCGCTCCTCTTCATATTGTGCTGACAAGACATCAATCTGCCCCTGCATGACTATGCGCCGCCCCTCTGCGGCTTTGTACGCCTTGGCGGCAGCAGACTTGGCCGAACCGTCGCGGATGGCGTAGCCATTGGCGCAGCCAAAAACAAAAACGGCGACTAGCGCCCCTAGCATATATGGCAGCGGAATCATTGACTGATATCTCCGTCAGGAATCATTGCCGCGATTGCCCCAACAGCCATTGACACATAGGACCACGGCGCGATTAGGGCGGATGCTGCTGCAACGCTGGTGCCGATCAGCAGCCAGGTCGATCTTTCGCTAAGGCGAGCCTTGATGAATTTAAGCATCTTTCACCGGATCTGGATAGGTTGCATGGGGAAGTTGAATGTGTGGGGCGTCCTTAAAGGTCTTCCAATCGTAGCCAAACTCGACCTTGACCTTGACGTCCTTAGCGGCCTGTTTGAAGGCCGCGATGAGCCGATCATACAAAGGCCAGTCCCAGCGGATAGAACCCGCCACAAGCGGTGCTACGTCCACGGCGAAGCCATGTATGTGCCGAGACTTCATAGTCTTGGACGCGCCCGACGCAAACAGTTCCTGTTGGCGCTTGATGGTACGCAGACCCTCTATGACCGTGAAGTCGAGCGGCGAGATTTCAAGCGCCCGCATGACGACCTTGACCAGATCAGGATAAACGCCGGTCAGGTTAAGGCTGGAGCGTTGGCTAAGATGAAAGGTCATGTGTTTATGACACCCTTACCGGCCACAAGAAGCAGCATACCCACGACGACAACGCCGATAAACCAGAAGACCTTTTCGGCCACAGATCGACCGATCTGCTCGTAGACCTTGACGATGGCTTTCTGGGCGGCGCGTTCCGCGATGGCATCTACCTCTAAATCTGTCAGTTTATCGGGCATGGTACGCACTCACTTAAGTAAAGCGTTATTGGAAGAATTACGTTTGTCTTTCGACTTCGCGGTAGCCACACCGGTAGCCGTGCGAATTTGCGTGCGACCTTGTGTGGTGGTGACGGGTGCGCGGGCGTTACCGGCTCGCATAGTTTTTGCTAGGTTAAGCGCTTGCTGTTCAGCGGCGGAACCTCGTAGGGCATTGACGACTTGCCCACCCGCAAGGCTTGCCAAGCCGGTAGCCGCACCAATCATTGCGCCTGTAGGGCCTTGCATCGCAGAACCAAAGATAACGGGCAAGATATTAGCTAACTGCGCCTTACCGCCAAACCCAAGACTACTGATATATTTGGATAGTTCAGCGCCGGATGTTTTAGCTGCCATACGCTTGATAAGTTCTTGCTCATCAGGTGAGAAAACACGAAGCCGTTTTTGATTGTTAGCCAACGATGCAAATTGAGTGCGAATAGCGTCTGCCGTATCGGCGCTGCTTGTTTTTGCGCGTTCAATAATTCGGCCTATTTCTTTCGATTTGCTAAGTTTGGCCCAGCTTTCGATTGCTGATTTAAACACAGGGCCAACATCACGTGCTGCTACTTGATCTGACAATGTTGCATTTGTGGCATCTGAAACAAAATTGGTCAGCGCCGTCGCGATTTCACCAGCTTGTTTTCGAACAGCAGGGAGCGGGCTTGACCGCGCTATGTTAAGGTTTTCCCTTAGCGACTGTAAATTAGGGAAAGTCAGCGGTTGGTTGACCGCATCTCTAAACTCTTGAAGCGCTTCTTTAATGGGCGCCAACGCGCTCGTATTAGGCCGGAAACCAATATCCTTTAGATCGTTTTCTAGGTTGTCTACAAAACTGGTAAACTTGGATGGGTCATAAGAAATCCCTGCGTCTTCAGACGTTTTAAAGTCCTTTTTCGCGCTTGCCTCTAGCGCCTTTTCAGACGGTGTGCCGGGAAGGAAACCCTTACCTTGACGGATATTTTCCAAGTTTGCTGCAATGCGCCCGCCAGCGGACCCTATACCGCGCACGGCGTTTTCAGCCGCAGCACCAAGACCGCCTGCGCCAAGACCACCCAAAACGCTAGCACCAGTAAGCGCAAGGGGATTTGTAACGCCCATGTCCTGCGCGAGTTGGTTGGTACCTGTGGCACCCGCCGCTGACGTAGCCTGCATAAGCGGGTATTTGGATAGTTCCCGCAAGGTATTCTGAACTACGGGGTTTTCAAACACCGGGGCCATAGCACCCAAAAACTTAGCTTGACCTGCCGCGCCTGCGCCAGCCTCTAGCGAAGTTCCAAAAATACGTTGCGCCTGCGTCTGAGGGTGATGCCCAATACCTATATTTTCAAGACCAGTTTGGATCATTTCTGATCCGGTAGGGGTGCGTTCGCCGCCAAATAACGGCCTAGCCAAATTGTACCCGGTCGTTGTTAAGTCTGTGAGGCCAAGCGCGCCCATCCCCGCTATTGCGCCTGGAACTGCGCCAATACCCGCAGTAGGAAGCCCCCCTACAGCGGCCCCCATTGTGGCAGCGGTTCCATAGGGCGCAAGCGCTCGCGTGGCTACGCCGCCCCACTGCGCCGCGAGCGGCCAGCCGGATGAGGGCTGCTGGGATACGATACCCAACTCATCAGACATTGGCTCTTGCGAGACTATACCGAGCGGAGCAGAAGCCATTACCGAACCCTTGTAACGTTGCCTTGGGCGTCTTTAGACCAT
>Ga0304729_1001486_pt1 | contig 15407 bp, 18 predicted proteins | sample C_131016_MF_Meta_FD_190475 | JGI IMG/M metagenome (GOLD analysis project Ga0304729, IMG submission 190475) | Freshwater microbial communities from Lake Croche, Canada to study carbon cycling - C_131016_MF_MetaG (v2) (version 2) | ecosystem: Environmental > Aquatic > Freshwater > Lake | place... | reverse complement strand
CTTCAGGCCCAGGGTGGGGCACTGGCAAGGCAACTGCGGTTCACTTGTCGAGGATGGGTGCTTGGGTCGTAGGTGTGGACTTAAAACTTTCAGCAGCAGATGAAACAGGAGCAATTATTTTCGGCGAAGGCGGGACTTTTGCAAGTGTCGGCGGTGACGCGACCGATCCCGAAGGTGCACGAAATGCGGTGGCCGCATGCATAAGCGAATTCGGAAGGCTGGATATTCTTGTCAACAACCTAGGCATTTCGCATTTCGGGGGACTTGCCGATACGGCCTTAGCAGACTGGGAACGAATTTTTCGTACCAATGTCACGAGTGCATTTTTGATGTGCAAGGAAGCGGTGCCTAAGATGCTTGAAGTCGGCGGCGGATCGATCATCAACATATCATCATTGGCGAGCAACCGATGGACAAAGCCGCTGACCGCTTACGCTAGTTCAAAGGCAGCCATGAATCAGTTGACCCAATACGTAGCCTTGGAATATGCGTCCAAAGGAATTCGCAGCAATGCTATTCTGCCAGGCATGATTTTGACGCCAATGGTAATTAAACCGATTGAGTCGCGTATCTTTGGTTCAGACTTGGATCAGGAAGTTAAGAAGAGGGACGCCATTTGCCCAACAGGAAAAATGGGGAATGCGTGGGATATTGCCTTTGCGGCGGGATTCCTTGCTTCCGATGAGGCTCGCTACATCAACGGCGTTCTTTTACCTGTTGATGGAGGTTTAAGCTGCCAGGTTTGCCCTCCGTAATTGGGGAGTGACTTGTCAACTTTGCTATCAAATAAATTAATCGATTGCATTAAATTAAATAATTTGTGTGACTATATTTTCTAGCGTACTGTAACTGTCGATGTTCGATCAAATTTAATTAAACACTGTGAAAAAATTTATGAATACCAAAGAACTTATGCGAAAAATCTTCGTTGCTCTTTTGCTTGTATCGCTTACATCGTTTTTTCATAATTCATTACATGCGCAGCCAAACTATCCAAATCGACCTGTTAAATTGGTTGTTCCATTTCCAGTAGGGGGCATGGCTGATAACCTTTCAAGGGCATATGCTAAAGATTTATCTGAAATGCTAGGGCAACCTTTTGTATTGGATTTCAAGCCAGGAGCTTCAACAAATATTGGAGCGGGTTACGTTGCTCAATCACCAGCGGATGGACATACGCTTTTAATTACAACTATTTCAACAAACGGATTGAATAAATGGGCGGATCGTCCGCTAAATTTTGATCCGTACGGTTTCGCAGAAATTGGCATGCTCGCGGTCAATACTATGTATTTGATGGTGCCCCCCCAATCACCCTTCAAAACAGTTTCTGATTTAGTTAAGGCTGCAAAGGAAAGTAATACTGGGTTGTCATACGGTTCTTACGGAAATGGTGGGGTAAATCATTTGATTGCTGAGGCTTTTCGCCAAAGTGCTGGAATTAACCAACTAGTTCACGTACCTTATAAAGGAGCGAATGAAGCGCTTATTGATTTGATTACAGGTCGTATTGATTTCATAATAGACGGATCGATGATAAATTTTCCGTCTCGTAATTTGCGTGCATTGGCAAGTTTCTCTCCTACTCGTTGGCCATCGCAACCAAACATCCCAACCATGGTTGAGTTGGGTTACCCAAGTCTGACCATGATTACATATTTTGGATTGGCTGCACCTGCGAATACGCCACCGCCTATTTTAGAAAAACTCAACAATGCGCTGAAAATTATTGCTAATTCAAAAGAAACTGAAAATTTCTTACTGCCCCTTAATGCAGTACCTATGAAAGCAAGTCGAGCAGAGGCGACGCAATTCATGCGTCTTCAATCGGATAAATGGGGTCCTGTATTAAAGTCTTTAAAGATTCCAACTCAATAGACTGAATAAAAAGAAAATTTATAGGATTAAACAACGAATAACTAAGCAAGCACTTAATGAATAAACCAACCGCCGTTGACATCTAGAGTGATACCTGTGCAGTATTTGGATAGATCACTGGCTAGAAAAACCACCGCACCTGCAACATCATTAGGTTCGCCTATGCGTGCGAGTGGTATGCCATTCAAAATGGCTAGCTGTTTGTCTACAGGTATCTTGCCTTTGTTAATATCGGTAGCAATCAAGCCTGGCGTTATGCAGTTAACGCGAATGTTGTTTCCACCAAACTCGCGAGCCATAGTACGTGCTAAGCCCAGGACGCCCGCTTTGGATGCGGAGTAATGTGCGCCATTTAAAATGCCGCCGCCCCTATGCGCAGATAGCGAAGATATACAAATAATGGATCCAATTCCCTGTTCAACCATTGTTGGTAAGACCGCTTGTGATGCATACAAGGTACCACGTAAATTCACATCCAAAATATGGTCGTAGTCAGAACCTGTGATATCTAGGAATTTCATAAGCTGGGTGATGCCGGCGTTGTTGAGCAAGATATCGATGCGGCCGAATTTCGCCTTGATGGCTGCTACTGCAACTTCACACGATGCTTTATCACTGACATTGGCCACCAGGCCCAAGTGCTGCGATCCCAATGCTAAAGCGGTAGCTTGCGGATTCGTAGTCTCTAAATCAAGAATTACCACAGTTGCGCCCTGCTCGGCCATCATCTTTGCACTGGCAAAGCCCAAGCCGTTCATACCTGCTCCACCAGTAACCACGGCCACTTTGTCTTTCAATAACATGCGCGTCTCCTTTGATTGATTGTTTAACTTGGGATGACAGCAGTTGCGACGCTTATCGAAAGTAATCGTATAGCTGAATTAATTGCGGTTCAAATTATTAGAAATGATGCAGGCAATCACTTAACTTAATGCCTTCCTTTGTTTAAGAGTTGTGTCGCTTTGGCAATAGAAAAAGCGAACTCTTCTTTAACGCACTCCAAAAAATCTAAGGCCACATCTGTCATCGTTTTACGAGCGGGCTCAATGACGAATGTTTCCAATATCAAAGGTGGATCTTCAATGGGATTGATGTTGTATCTTCCTGTGTCGATGTCATTGGCAATCATCATCATTGGCAAAATAGTTGCCCACTCGCCTCTAGATACAAGATCCATGGTGCCTGCCATGGTGTCAAATTCAGCAAAACTTTTGATGTTAACGCCATTTGAAGTGATGTAAGCATCAATCAATTTGCGACGCGCATTGCTAAACCCGGGGATGGCCAAATTGAGAGGGGACAGATCAGCCAACTTCAATGGCTGACAATGCTTAAAGGGGCTCATTCGTCCTGAAACAAGCATTTCAGGAGCGCTTGCGAAAAAACTCGTGCGTACCCCTTTTGAACCCATCGAGGAGGGAACAATCGCAAAAGTTAATTCCCCAGACCGCACCCTGTCTGTCAATTCACCAAAATAAGAATCAATGATTCGTACGATGACATTGGGATTTTGTTTGGTAAATCTCGCATAGGCCGGCGCCAGAACCGCTCTTGTCATGACAGGTGTCATGCCCACTTTGATTTCAGCTTGCCGACTTCCTTGAAAAGGCTCAACCGCTCGCAGCGTTCGTTCATGTGCTTTCAAAAGCTCAATGCAAGCAGAGTAATAAGCCGTGCCCGCAGGTGTTGGCTGAACCGAACCTGATGATCTCTCGAACAATTTCACACTCAATGAATCCTCAAGGTCACTGACATGTTGAGAAACGCCTGACTGAGTTGCATGTTCTCGCATTGCGGCAACAGTGAATGACTGCTCTTCATAGGCCGCGACAAAAAACTGAATGCTTCTTAAACTTTGACGTGAATGGTGTGATGACATTTTGTGTTCAATTGATCAATTAGAGGCAAATTCTAGTAGACTTCGGGGTGATTAACCAGTCTGAGGAGAGTTTCACCATGATGCAAGTCAACGACAAGCAGCCCATGTCACGTCCCGTTAAAGCCGGTCTTGTAGGCTTCGGATGGTGGGGCAAAACTATTTTCAAAGAATTACAAGGATCTCAGAACTTCAAATTGATTGGAATTGCTGAGACTTCTGATTTAACCAGATCCGCCATGCACAGCGACAGCAATTTGGAGGGGGTCATGATTCATGACAACTTCCAAGATCTGTTGAAGCAAGCAGATTTGGAAGTGGTCATTTTGTGCTCACCTCACGAACACCATGCTCAACAAATTCTGTTGGCTGCCGAGGCGAACAAACACGTTTTTTGCGAAAAACCTTTGTGCTTATCGCTGTCTGATGCCAGGTTGGCAGTACAAGCTTGCTCATCTCGCAACTTGACACTGGGTATTGGCCATGAACGAAGGTTCGAACCCGAAGTCATGGCTTTAAAGAGAATGATCAAAAATGGAGAGCTTGGCACTATTCTCCAAATAGAAGCCAATTTCAGCCAAAACAAATTTTTTGCATTGCCAAAAGACAATTGGCGCCTTTCGAATCTTCATGCACCTGTAGGCCCCCTCACTGCGACGGGAATTCACCTGGTAGATTTGAGTATTTCCATCCTGGGACCGTGTGAAACGGTTTGGGCACGGCTGTCTACATTGGGTTCAGACTTCGAAAATGGTGATACTTTGGGCATCATGATGGGCTTCCCAAACGGGTCTAATTCCCTCATAGGTGCAGTATTGGCCACGCCATTTGACGGTCGACTTGCCGTTTACGGCTCCAAAGGATGGGTTGAAATCAGGGACCGATCGCATCCAGAAAACCCGACGGGCTGGGATGTCACGATTGCATTGATGGGCCAGCCCGTCAAAAAGCATTTCACAGAGCCCGCACCAGCCGTTCTGACCAACCTCGAATCATTTGCCTTTGCTGTCAGAGATATCAGCCCCTATCCAGTGTCACACACAGAAATGCTTGCCAACGTTGCTGCATTGGAGGCGATCATGACTTCTGTGAGCCAAAATACGCTGGTCAAAGTAGAAATACCGTGAAATCCTAAGGAGACCCGATTGACGCCCCCAAAATCGCCTACCCCAAAGCGTCTGTCTGGCCCACAACGAGAAGAGCACATCACCCAAGAGGCCATCAAGTTCTTTTCAGAAGTTGGTTTTGGAGGTGACACACGAGAACTTGCAAAACGCTTGGGGGTGACACAGTCCCTACTCTACAAATACTTCCCCAACAAGGAAGCACTTATCAACAGAGTTTTTGAGGTTGTTTACATGGGGAGATGGAGTCCGTTTTGGGAGTCCGTCATTCAGGACCGAACGTTACCGCTCGCCGAGCGGTTAACAAGCCACTACACAGAGTACGCCAAAGCTGCACTGACACGCGACTGGGTTCGAATATTCATGTTTTCTGGTTTGCGGGGCGAAGACATCAATCGCAAATATCTGTCAATTTTGAGAAAACGTATCCTTGAACCCATTGCCATTGAACTGCGCCATGAAATGGGTCTTCCCACCGTTGAAGAGCTGCCCCTGCTTTCATCTGAAGTCGAATTGGTCTGGAGCATCAACTCCAGAGTTTTCTATTTTGGCCAGCGACAATGGATCTTTGATGTTCCTCTTGAAGATGATCTCAACGAAATGATCAGCCTCACTATTGAACACTTCATGGCTGGCGCACAAAAAGTCATACCCAGGCTCATCGAGGCCGCTCAGTCCAAAAAAATCTAAGCCCTTACTCAGGGTAAATACTTATTCCACACGTGTGTCATGCACGCTTATAGTGATCAAATGATCACTTATAAAGAATTTAACCAGCACGACTATCGAAACGCATTGGGCAAATTTGGTACAGGGGTCGCCATCGTCAGTACAAAAACATCTGACGATTTGCCAGTTGGTATCACCATCAATTCATTCAATTCAGTTTCACTCGATCCACCCATCGTTCTGTGGAGTCTTAACAAACAGTCTCCTAGCTTGAAAGCCTTTGACGACGCAGGAAAGTTTGTGATTCATGTCCTTAGCAAGGATCAAGTCGATTTATCCAAACGATTTTCAAGCCGTATTGAAGAGAAATTCGCAAACGTTGAGTATGAATTCGGAAGATTAGGCGTTCCACTGATTACAGGTTGCTCAGCGTTTTTTGAATGCACAACTTGGCTGCGTCAAGAAGTTGGAGATCACATACTTTTTCTAGGACGTGTTGAAAATTTCAACAGCACAGAAAAAGAATCACTGCTCTATTACCAGGGGCGTTATGCCAGTGGTACGGAATTAGATGCAAATTTAATTTAAATAAATTAAAAAATCAAAAAGGAAATTAATGAAATACAGTACTTTTATGATGCCGCTGCATCCACCGGGTCGCAATGTGACAGAAACACTTCAAGAAGATACGGAAGCAATTTTATTGGCAGATCGCTTAGGTTTCAGTGAGGCTTATGTTGGAGAGCATGTCACGGATGCAGCTGAAACAGTGACATCCAGCTTGATCTTTTTAGCAAGCCTGGCTGCTCAAACCCAACAAATTAAATTAGGCACAGGCACCATCAATCTGCCGAATGCGCACCCAGCTGCAATCGCAGCGCAAGTTGCCATGCTGGATCATTTGCTTCAAGGACGCTTCATCATGGGCATCAGCCCAGGGGGGCTGATGTCAGATGTAGAAATTTTCGGTAATTTTGGAAAAGACAGAAATGCGATGTTCGTGGAGAGCATCAACATGATTTTAAAAATCTGGGAGAGCTCCCCACCATACAACCTCAAAGGGCAATTTTGGGATATCTCTGTAGAGAAAACCATGATCCCAGAAATCGGTCAGGGATTCGTCATGAAACCCTACCAAAAACCCCACCCGCCTATTGTAGGAACAGCAGTTGCACCTTTCTCACAAGGTGTGACCGAAATGGCTAAAAGGGGCTGGGGACCGATATCTGCCAACTTTCTCATGCCAGAGTGGGTTAAATCACACTGGCCAAAATACGTCGAAGGAAGAAATGCGATCGGCGCGATCGCGTCACCTTCTGAATGGCGAATCGCAAAAAGTATTTTTGTTTGTGACGATGAAAAAACCGCTCAGCGATACGCACTTGAAGCTGGTGGGCCCTATCACTTTTACTTTCAACAATTGACTAAAAAACTGATAGGTGGAGGCCGAAGCAATCTGTTTAAAACAGATCCCAACATGCCAGATTCAGAAATCACACCCTCTTTTGTCACCAAGAGACTGGTACTTGCTGGAACTGTCAATTCTGTGGTTGATCAAATTCTGGCTTTCAGAGATCAAGTAGGAGACTTCGGCAACTTAGTTTATGCATGTCATGACTGGATGGACCCGGCCTTAGGCAAGCGCTCTATGGAGTTGTTTGCAAATGAAGTCATGCCCAAAGTCAATGCTGCGATTGGTTGCAGTGAAAAAATCTAAAGAGTTAAGGAAAAACATGAAAGCAATAGTCAATGGAATTCAGATTAATTACAGAGTGACAGGTGAAGGTCCATGGATTATTTTGAGCCATCCAGTTTCGGCAAACATGGAAATTTGGGAACCTCAAATTAAGGCATTGTCTGAAAAATTTTCAGTCCTTCAATACGACATTCGAGGACATGGTGAGACAGAAGCGACGCAGGGGCCATACCCGATGGTGCAACTTGCAGATGACGCTGCCCATTTATTGGCATATCTCGGCATAGAAAAAGCACACTGGATCGGTACATCTTTGGGAGGCATGATTGGCCAATCCTTTGCGATTCAATACCCAGATAAAGTTGATCGCATCGTATTAGCCAATACAACATGTCAAGCAGCGCCAAATGCTCAGACGTTATGGGGAGAAAGAGCCTTACAAGCTGAAATGCATGGCATGGCGTCCCAGATTGAATCAACCGTTTCAAGATGGTTTACAAAAGCTTTTATTGAAAATAATCCAAAGGTGATTCAAAAAATAGAAGATATGATAAGAGCAACATCCGTAGTCGGTTATCGGGGCACTTCAAATGCATTAATTAATTTTGACCTTTCGTCACAACTGAGCAAAATTAAATCAAACGTATTGGTCATTGCTGGTGAATACGATCAAGCTACTGCCTTATCTATGTCACAGAAAATTGTTTCCTTTCTGCCCAAAGCTCAGTTAGTTATAATAAAAGATGCAGCCCATATCAGCAGTTTAGAGCAATGGGAGTTTTTTAATAAAGAGGTCATTAATTTTCTTTCAGAAAACTGAATGACAAAATTTAAATAAAGGCTACAGTAAAATCAATGATGGGATGATTAAATGCATCAAAATGTCATATTGGCCTACGACGGATCATTTGAAAGCCAGCAGGCGCTGCTCAATTGCAAAGAACTCTCGGAATGGGAATATGACAAGGTTCATCTGATATCAGTAGGATCGTACGAAAAAATTTCAATGGGCCATGAAGCTTCTTACTTCAGCGAACTTGAAAATAAAATAGATGAAAAATGCCGTCTTAAAATTCTAAATGACGGTGTTCAACAACTCAACGCGACTGGGATTGAGGCTTCTGGAAAATTACTAACAGGTGACGCAGTTGATAAGATCGTTGAATACGCACTAGCCATTGGCGCAGACTTGATCGTGCTAGGCCATAAGCACCGTGACAACTGGTTGGAGAGATGGTGGGCTGGCTCAATTCCAAAAGCTTTGATTGAGCACTCGCCTTGTAGTGTTCTCGTAATCATCATCAAATGAATTTGTAAAATTTACGCGAGTGCTGGAAAAATTGTAAATTGCAATTTTTGGCCAATTACACGAAATATTACAGGTTCAATATTTTCACTCGTAAGTCATTGATTTACATGGGTTTTTGACGAGCCTGGCTTTCTGTTAATCAGGGGTTCTGTGGAGAAATTTAGGTCGTTGTTTAGGTAAATTTTTGACAGCGATTACACGTGTTGTTCTACGGTCGATGGCCTAAAGCAAGTTGTACAAAACGATCAGCACCTCGCATTCCACACTCCAGTCTTCGGTAGTTGTTACCGACAAGGGGGCATGCCACTTTTAGGAAGTCCCGCGTAAAGAGTCTTTACACAGCGACAACAATTCTGCCAACGAGTTGACTTCCATCTTCGCCATGATCTGGGCGCGGTGTTTTTTAACAGTGTCAGCCATCACGTTTTTTTCTAGTCCGATGGCTTTGTTGCCATGCCCCAATAGCATCAATGACAAGATCTCCTGCTCTCTAGCGCTCAAACTTTGTTGCAGAGCTGCCGCACGCTTTAAGCGCAATTGATTTGTTTGTCGCTGGGCATCCAATTTCAAACCTTTGTCGACAACCTGTATCAGCTGGGTATGGGCGATTGGTTTCCATAAAAAATCTATCGCCCCAAACTTCATAGCATCTATGATTTCTTGACTCTGACTGTCACCAGACATGTAAATGATGGGCAAGGACCAGTCTTGATCTATCAATGCTTTCTGCAAATCCAAACCGGTCATTTTTGGCATCCGCATGTCCAATATCAAGACTGCAGGTGAGCAACGCAGGGCTTGCTGTAGAAAAGAAGTAGCACTGTCGAAGTCGCTGACGCCATAGCCTAGATGAATCAATACATCAGCTACAGACGATCGAACGTCTTGGTCATCGTCGACTAAAAAAACATGGCCTTTGATTGTCATGGTTTGATCTGCTTTGTCAGATCACATTGTGGCTCATGAACAGCTGGCTTGAAAAGCCTAAGAATTGGCTGTCAATTGAGTAATTTAGCGGCATTACAGATCCCGACATCCCCAATTAGGGATAGGCAACAAGTTGAATCCATGGAATATTGGCAATGTGACCACTAGTCTAAATGCCTAGAAATGACACATCCTCCAATAAACGATCCTAATATGCCGCTTGAAGTAGGTCGACTTTTAAAACTAGAAAGAATCAGACAGGGTCTTTCTATAGAAGACCTGTGCAAAAAAATGGGGACACGAATTCAACAAATTGAAGCTGTTGAAAGTGGAAGTGAAGTATATTTTCAAAAACATTCAAATCCTTTTATCTGGTTTGCCCGTTTGTACGCCAAGAAACTTGGTATCAATTTACCGGACTTGATACTTAGTAGCAAAACAGACGCCAACACCTCACAGAAACCACCCCTGTATTTAATCAAAAACAAAGACGCTTCAAGTGGTTAAGCACTCGTTTGTGCTACTTTGCACAAGCATCTTTCTAGTGTTGAATACAAGCAACCGTATATTTTGTATGCAATGAATCTAGATACCCAGACCACCATTTTCATGACTTGCTTCGTGTACCTGATCTTGCACGGGGCCATCTGGTTGACTTTGCAAGAGTACAGAAGCTTTCAAGTTAAATTGTGGTGTGCATCGGGTATGTTAAGCGGCATGGCAGTGGTCTTACTGTCTATGCGAGGTTTAGTTTCTGAGTTCTTGTTTTTGTATGTAGCGCAGCTGCTAATGCTAGCTGGCAACGGGGGCCGGATGGTGGCTTTACGCATGTACTTATTGCCGGAACCACAAAATCGTGTCTACTGGGTTTATGGCCTGGCCTCTACCGCTTATTTCATTTTGTTTGTCTATCTCACGGCTGTTTTGAAGGCTGATTGGGAGGCATTGGTTTTGTTCAATGCTTTTTATGCGGTACTGTGCATTGACTACTTTCGCATGGGCCTTCAGCTTCATCGAAAACGTAAATCATTAGGCGCCAATTTGCTGATGTGGGGTGGCTTGATTCTGAGTTTTAGTTTGGCAATGCGCACCATCGGTGTAGCGCTTGGTGGCTCGAGCGATGAGCTCTATCAACCGAGTTGGCATCAAGCCATTATGGTGGTCGGCCAATTCATCACCATCACACTTTGTAACGTTGCTTTTTTGCGTATCTTTTTAGAGATAGCTGAACAGAAAAAATTGGCTCTGGCCCAAGAATTGACATTCACAAACGAGCGCGCAGATGAGGTAGAGCGAACCAGTTTGATTCTGAAGCTACTTCTTGAGGAGCGCGAAGAAATTATCAGGCAACTGACCTTGTTCAACAAAACAGCAGGCATGGGCGCCTTGGTGGCCAGTTTGGCCCATGAGCTTAATCAACCGCTAAGCGTTATTCAAACGAATGCCGGAATGATTGAATTGGTTTTGAACGACCACGAATCCAAACTGGATCAAGACCCCAGAATTGACAAAGCAATGACAGGCTTGCGCAAAGCCAACCATCGGGCTGCAACCATCATCTCTACATTGCGCAATATGTTTGGCAATGGGCGAAAAACGGTTTCGGTGTTTGACTTCAATGAACTGGTCAACGACCTACTGCTACTGACCCAACCCACCTTGGATAAACAAGGAATTGAAGTCGAACTCCAATTGGACTCTAGGGCCTTGAAATTCACAGGTGACAAGTCTCAGTTGCAGCAAGTTTTGTTAAACCTCATGACAAATGCCATCGAGGCATTTCCCGCCAAGTTTGAGGGTGTGAAAAATATCACTGTTCAAACAAATTTGGAAAACGATCGCATTGTGATGTCAGTGACCGACAACGGCGTTGGCATCTCACCAGAAATTGAAGCAGATATTTTTGAATTGCTTCGGACAAACAAAGAAAGCGGCATGGGCATAGGACTGTGGCTTTCAAAAACCATCATTGATTCGCACCAGGGCAGTATCAGTTTCACAACTCGCGTGAAACAAGGAACACAATTTGTTGTATCCCTGCCCTTAACTGTTGAAGCAATGTATTTCTAAATATCTGCGAACTACTGCCCAATTGCACGAGGTATTCCACGGTTTTCAATTCCTGTGCTGCTCAATATGCCCAGTTCTGTGTTCGCGCATGGCGTCGAACTTCGGCCCCAACTGATTTAAGCCCCGCGCCTGGCTTCAAACTTTCACCTGCATAATGACGCAGACAATTGCAAATTTGAGTGTTTTGGCTGGAAAGTTACATTATGTAACTTTTGGGGTTATTACACGAAATATTACACGTTTATTAAAAACACTTATAAGTCATTGATTTATATGGACTTTTGAGGAGCCCGGCTTTCTGTTAATCCGTAGGTCCCTGGTTCGAGCCCAGGTCGAGGAGCCAAAATTCGCAAATGAAATGAAGGACTTAGAGCAATCTAAGTCCTTTTTCTTTGCGCGCTTAGAATTTCACAACGGTGTCAGCACCGTTTGTGATCTGCAAGGCGTACAGAACTTGAAAAAAATCATCATCTTTGCTGGACCCAACGGCGCAGGCAAAACCACATTTGCCCGTGACTTTTTGCCTGCTGAAGCCCAAACGCTGCGTTTCATCAACGCCGACTTGATCGCTGCGGGCTTGGCTCCGTTCAATCCAGAGTCAGCATCCTTCAAGGCAGGTTTAGAAAACTTTCATGAGCGTTACAGCAAAGTTGTCAATTCTTGGGCTCTATATGACAGCTACCACCGCCCACCCGAACTGATTGACTGGAGCAACAAATGAATCCCAAAGACATCCGCACGTCATCAGACCCAGATTTAGCAGGCTCGTATGCGGCAATGCTTCGTGCGGCTCGATCAGCAGAAGATCTAGCCATCAAGACCAACACCAGCATCCTTGTGTCAATTGATGGCAAAGATGTTGAATTGACAGCAGCTGATTTGATCAAAATGCGTGACCAAGAAGTTAACGAATCACATGACTAATTTTTTACCATGTTAAAAGTCATCCCCATATACGCAGCATTGCTGGCATTTTTCTATGTTTATCTCAGTGCCAGAACCATCGGCGTGAGACGTAAAGCAAAAATCTCCATCGGTGACGGTGGTGACGATGAAATGCTGCGCGCCATGCGAATGCATGCCAATTTTGCTGAATACACGCCGATCACTTTGATCTTGCTGGCCTTTGTGGACCTTCAAGGCGGACCCATCTGGCTACTGCACTCTCTGGGCGTTTTGTTTGTGCTTGCCAGGCTTTCTCATGCCTACGGCATCAACTCAGTGCAGGCCCCTGGAAAATTCCGTGTGGCTGGAATGGTCGGCACTTTTACAACCATTGCTGTTTCAGCGGCTTGGTTGCTCAACGCCTATTTGATTGCGCTGTAAAAAGTCACACGCTTATAGTAATTGCCATCATCAAGTCATCAGCACTTATGCCCAAATGACCCATGAATAGGTCACTTGGATTGATTGATGACAAATCAAGCAGGTCCTTCTTTGCGTGGCATTGGTTCCGAAGTGAACAGGCGGCAATTTCGATAAATACTGAATGCATACCTACCAAGCATCAGTGCGAGCCAGGGTCAATGGCCACAATCAGATTGTCAAAACAGAAGTTCGAGCCATGAACGCGCAGGATGCGCGTTGGTTGCTATGGGCTCAATACGGATTTCACAGCATTCAAGTCGGACCAAGCCAGGTTAAGAACGCAGTGTGAAATTCAATAAAGCCTAAAACATCACTTCCACTGGAGATCCAATTTGCGTCCATTGGCAGCACAGTCACGCAAATAAAGATTGATCAGGCTTTGGTAGGGAATTCCCACTTGTTCTGAGATTCCTTTGAAATAACCAATTGAATCTTCATCCAAACGAATGGTGATTTGCTTCTTGAGCTGAGTCGCATAGGGGTTTTTTCGCGCATTGCTGAAATCGTATTCTTTTCTCATACTTGACCTTTTATCGATATTGCTTAGATTCATGAGATGAGGCTTTTCGAGCAGAAATGATCCTGATCACATTACCTTCCTCACGGTAGCAATGGCAAACCAGCACCACTTTAAGTGCGCTGCTTAAGCCAAGCAGGACGAACCGTTCTTCATCTTCAGAATGATCAGGGTCGTCAATTAATTTGGCGTTTTCGTCGAAGAACACCGTACGTGCCTCATCAAAAGTCACGCCGTGCTTCTTTTCGTTTGCCGTAGCTTTTTTGGGATCCCACTCAAATTTAATTTGACTCATAATTACAGTGTAGTTTATTTAAAAAATGAGCGCAAATATTTTTTATCAGTACTCGCTAGGCAACATGATCACCCAATTTTCCTGATCCCAGCAGGCGTAAAGCGTGATGCTGTTCACCCCTTCGATGACTACTGGCACCAGTCATTTTGATGCGGTCATGGCCGACCCATTTTGTGCAAGGCTGTTTTCGAAGGCGGAAAAGATGGCGGGGCTCGGCGTAGTATCGAAAGACGAGCTAGCGCAACTTGTGGTTTTCCTAGCCTCACCCGTCGCGTCCAAGATCACGGGGCAGGCGATCAGCATGAACGGTGGCATTTCGGCAATGTAAAAACCAATCCATAATTGTGATAACAGGCTCAGTTTTTAAAGCCAGTCAACAGCCTCCTCAAAATCCGGGGCGATTCAGTCAATTTTCGGTCGGCGTCAAAAGTCTTAGACGTCGGTAGTGGCCAAGAACTAGGCAAAAAATGTTAGCTGCGCGTTCGGCGTGGCGCACTGACATGCCGCCTCGCAACACGAGGCGGCGTAATTTACTCAAAGTTCCCTCGTTGATCACTCCCGGCCCCCCTTGCTTAAAAATTGAGCAGGATAGGCCAATGCAGTGGCTCAAATTTGGATGCAAATTCCTATCAAAGTGGCTCAGTTTTTAAAGCCAGTCATTAGACACTGGCTATTGGACGGATAGATTTAATTAGGTGGTCAAAACGACTTGACCTTCTCAATAAGGGTTGTCATTGTTGTCGCGGAGGTTCATCATGATGAAAGGTGATGCGCTGGGTCGTACAAACGATTTGATTTGAGCCTTTGCCGCTTTGACCAAGGCTATTCGATCAAATTAATTTTTTTCCTTCACAGGAGTAAACATGAGCACCCCATCCACTTCCCAATGTCCTTTTCATGCTGTCGTTGGCGCGAACGCCTCCAACGGCCGGCGCTCTAACGCCGACTGGTGGCCCAATCAGCTGAACCTGGCCATCTTGCACCAGCACCAGCCCGTCTCCAACCCCATGGATGCAGACTACGACTACCGCAAAGAATTCGCCAAGCTGGACTTTGCCGCACTCAAGCAAGACATGGTCGACTTGATGACCGACAACCAAGAGTGGTGGCCGGCCGACTGGGGCCACTACGGCGGTTTGTTCATTCGCTTAGCTTGGCACGCTGCCGGCACCTACCGCACCGCCGACGGCCGGGGTGGCGCGAGCACCGGCAACCAGCGTTTTGCCCCCCTCAACAGCTTTCCTGACAACGGCAACCTCGACAAAGGCCGCCGCCTGCTGTGGCCCATTAAGAAAAAATACGGTAACAAAATCTCTTGGGCCGACCTGTTCATCCTTTGCGGCAACGTGGCCATGGAGTCCATGGGCTTCAAAACCTTTGGCTTTGGCGGGGGCCGACCTGACATTTGGGCACCAGAGGAAGACATATTTTGGGGCGCTGAAACAGAGTGGCTGGCCACCAGCGACAAAGACAACAGCCGCTACAGCGGCCAGCGCGAGCTGGACCACCCCCTGGCTGCAGTGCAAATGGGCCTGATTTACGTCAACCCACAAGGCCCGGACGGCAACCCCGACCCCAAGCTGTCGGCCTACGATGTGCGCGAGACCTTCGCCCGCATGGCCATGAACGACTACGAAACCGTGGCCTTGGTCGCAGGTGGCCACACCTTTGGCAAGAT
>Ga0304729_1001485_pt1 | contig 15407 bp, 38 predicted proteins | sample C_131016_MF_Meta_FD_190475 | JGI IMG/M metagenome (GOLD analysis project Ga0304729, IMG submission 190475) | Freshwater microbial communities from Lake Croche, Canada to study carbon cycling - C_131016_MF_MetaG (v2) (version 2) | ecosystem: Environmental > Aquatic > Freshwater > Lake | place... | reverse complement strand
GGCCGTACACTTAGCATTAGAAATGCCGGTTGGTTTAGTCAAACTACCAAAGAACGTCTCAATGGTATACCAAAGGTATCTATCAGACAAAGTAAAGGCTTGTGGTACCTTAATGGTACCCAATGGGATGGTCAGTTAATCGATGTTGTTGAATCCACTTATTAATCAAGAAAATCCTATGCAATTAAACTATGTTTACCTCGTTTGCCAAGTATTGCCGTTTGATGACTATCGTCATGAAATACACCTAGCCTTTGCTACTGAAAAACTAGCCGAAGAACACAAAACCTCTCTTATAAAGAGAGAATTAGAATCGGGGGCTGATTCTGAAATTGGTGTTGATTACTATGTATCAAAGATGCTAGTTCACTCACAACAAGTTTCGTAATCTGAGACCCCAAAACCAACCTCCCTATTACTCACTCTTATTAGTGTATCTCTTAACGAAGTGAAAGAGTACACTAATTAGAGAGAGTTATAAACCCCAAAAACTAACCCCAAAAAACATGGCACAAACCAAGCAAAAAACCACGACCGACATCTTTTGTCAAGCAGTTCAAAACATGCATCCTTTCTATGCTTCGTATCTGATTCAAAGAATCGAAGCCGACATGAATAACCTCAGAGAGCAAATCCCGGCCATCTTTGAAAAAAATGCACTGGATGAAGCCAATGGCAAGTTCAGTATGTTTCACCCCAATTTCTATGTCACTTATGCTAACGGAGTTATCAGTATGCTAAATAACATCGAAACCAATCGTACCAAAGGTACCAATGACAGCCCTAAAATTCAACCACTCATCGAATACAGCGACAAATAAAATCTATGACAGACAAAAGTATTAACCACGGAAATTACCAACTTGATATCATCATTGATGATATGGCTGAATCACCAATTACGGCCTTCGACAATGTCGGCCAAATGGTTCTGAGACATCGTAAATACGATTTACCCAATGAAATTGACCTCGATTTCGAACAATTTATGTCTTGGAACGAAGTCTATGACTTCCTTAGCCAAAAATATGCGTTTATCCTTCCCGTTTATATGCTCGATCATAGTGGTCTTACCATCAGTACAAAACCATTCGGTGACAAATGGGATAGTGGTCAGATTGGATACATAGTATCGAACGAAGACCATACTGACTATGGTGGTGAAACACTAGAAATCTTGAATAACGAAGTGGAAATCTTCAGCGAATACCTAGAAGGTAACTGCTATGGCTTCAGAATCACCAAAGGTGACGAAGAAATTGACTCTTGCTTTGGCTTTTATGGTGATGACCATAAAAAGAGCGGATTGATTGATTCACTTTTTGAAGCCGATTTACCCGAAGAAACTAAACAATTTTTCATCGCCTCTTTTTATATATAAAACCTACACAAATGAGCAAAACCCTAACAAAAACCGACGTTCTGAATCATATTGATTCAAAGAAATTCTTCTCTTGCCGATTCGTAAAGCAAGATGGCACCCAAAGATACCTAAGAGGTTTGGCGGGAGTCAAGAAATTCAAAGATAAAAATGGCGATATCCAAACCCTAAAAGGGATTGGTATGAAGTTTAAGCCTAAAGACATGGGATATCGTGTGGTCTTTGACCTAGAGAAACGTGAATATCGAATGGTAAATACCATCACAATCCTTGAATTTAATGGCAAAAAAGTTGGAAATTTTAACCTTGAAAACACAAAATAAATCTATGAAAGTCACTTATAACATCCCCAAAAATCTCTTGTCTGATGGCAATTCTAACACAAAAACTGCAAAGAATCTTCGTGATACGATGATATTGTACCTGGCACCCGAGAAAAGCAATGCTTTGGGAGTCAATCTTTGCCCTATGGCATCCAAAGGATGTGCCTCGTCTTGTCTCAACACCGCAGGTCGTGGCAAAATGCCAAATGTTCAATTAGCAAGGCTTAATCGTACTCACTACTATCTACAAGATAGGTTTACGTTTATCGACCAAGTCAAATCAGAGATTATACAAAAAGGTCGTAACCTAGAATCCAAAGGATTGCCTCTTGCTATCCGATTAAATGGTACCTCTGACGTTAAACTTGTAGAGCAATTGCTTAAAACCTATGGTAATCTGATACCCCAAAACGTAGTTTTCTACGACTACACAAAGATTCCGCAAAAAGCAGGTACAAAAGTCTTTAATTCTGGCCACAAATACGTAGTGACCTTGTCAAGAGCCGAAGACAACCATGACGAAGTCATTACCCACCTTCAAAATAACGGCATTGTGGCTGTTGTCTTTGACAATGACCTACCAAATACATGGCAAGGATACAAAGTATACGATGGTGACCTTAGAGACGACCTTATGCTTGACATCCAAGCACCTGCCATCTTAGGGCTAAAAGCCAAAGGTAAAGCGAGAAAAGACGACTCGGGATTTGTTGTAAAATTTAACTAAAAACCTATGATAACTGACGAATTTAAAAGATTAATGCGAGAAACAGGCCATGCCTCAGATGATTGTCTAATTTGGTCATTCCATGACATGAGAAATCGTATCGAATGGAACCTTAAAGAAGGTCAAGATGTAAAACTGACCGATGGTCAATGTAAACGATTGCTAGATGAATTCTTTGATGCCTATGGTGACTCCATTGTAGGTGAAATTCACGAACTGATGTCGATTTTTGTATCAGAGCGATTTGAAACCGATAACTTAGGAAATATCATTAATTTAAATCTATGAAAAACATGACTCAAACTCAGATGATGAGACTTCTTGTAGAAGACTATCCGACCCTAGATTGTAGAATCAGCGAAATGGTAGATGGCACCAATGGTGCTATCTATATCTACGAAACCTTTCCCGAATCAAGATTGCCTGTAATTAATTTCTTTCCCGAGTTTTGGGAGGAACATAAATACGAACTTGGCATTCTAATAGAATTTAAAGATTATGTCGAAGAGTTTGGTTGGTTCTGTGAACCACTTGATGCCGAAACACTACTTTTAACCATTAACAACTAAAAATCATGAGAAAAATCCATATCCCCGAAACCGAAACAAAAATTATCCGCAAAGCGTTAAAAATGTTGGAAGATGCCCTAGTCGATGTACCATCCGCTGACCATCTACTTTATGACGTAGTCACTCTTAAAAATCTAATGAACTTACCAGTTACAATCACCGTTCCTACGGAAATTGACGAACATCCACACCGCACTTTAGACGTCGATTTACCCGATTATGGCACCGATTACTTGATGCAATTTGGCGAAACCTTTAAATTCAAGAACATGGATTTAATGAATGAATTCATTGCTCGAATTCGTGTTAAAAACGAAGCCACTTATAGTATCGATTGTACAGGAAAAAACAGAGACGTCAGAGTCTTTGCTCATGTCAAAGACATGGATTACATTCAAAAGATGTACGATGATGTAACATCAAAAGATGTATCTGAAGCCCAACGACTCAGATTTATTGCCGATGACATCAAAAGTCTTGTTAAATTTATCAAAGATAAACGATTGGATGCCATCTTTGAACTACAAGACGACCTCGGTGCCACAGGGTGGAACTATGTTTCTAACATAGAAGTGGCTTGTGATTTAAACGACGACGAACCTAAAAACTGGAAAAAATGAAAGACAAACTGATTAAAATCTATGAATTAATGAATCGGCCAGAAGTTGACAACCCAACAACTACCGATGTAAACTATCAATTGACAGAAGTTCTTGAAATTCTAGATGATTTACGATACATGCTAGAGTTTTATTACAACGTCGAGTTCAACAATGACAACCAAATCAAGTAAAAACCACCAACCCTTTACTAACTCTTGTGTATGGTATCCTTTGAACGTAGTGAAAAGGTACCATACACTTAGAGATAGTTAAGAATATATAAAACATGACAAAAGGAACTTACGTAATTACAATGTGGCGAACTTACTGCACCACCTTTGAAGTGGAAGCCCACAGCAAAGAAGAAGCACATGAAATCTTTGATGCCATGCCTATGGAAGACATTTGCATCGAAGAATTGGAACAATGTAACATCACCGAAACCAACGTAGAAATATGATAAATCTAACTAAAGGACAAGTATCTTGGGAATCCCAAGTAATCGCATTCAAATGGTATCAGAACATCGGAGATGCCTTATCTCACTTCGCTCACTTCGCGTCGTTTTTATCTGAAGCCCAAAGGGAGGAAGCCTTTGAAATTATTGCCTCCTATGGTCAAATGAAGACTATGTATCCACAAGACTTTCACGAACTACATTACAGTGTACAACTTGCACCAATTCAAACCAAATTTACCATCACTAAAACCGAACCAACACTATGACAACCTTGACACTAAATCAACAAGATTTAATTAATCAGATTATCGCAGAATTTATGCAACACAACGAAGCATCTGAGACTAAAAAAACCAAATCCCTATTGGGAGTTGACGAAATTATGGATTCAGTTCACCGTAAAAAGAAAGAGATTTCAAGGATTAAAGCACACAACGAAGCCGTGTTTAAAGCAGTAGAACCAATCTTCGATGAGAACTTTGATGCCTTATATCAAGAATTCGATGCACTGGGATTGTACCTCACCAAAAGGTCGGAGTGGTGTATTTCTCATGATGAGATACGTAGCACTAATATGAAAGTCAATTTAAGTCACCATAGAACAAACGATTCAGACTTTTATATAAATGTAAGTATCTCGGGTGCCCACTTAAAGTTCGAAGAAGAAACCCTATGGAGCGTAAGAACATTAGTACCAATCGTAACTTATGGTTTTGATAATGCTTACCATACATTTGAAGACTTATGTCAGCACCCAAAATTACGCAGTCAAATTAAAAGAATGTACGAAACTAAAAACAAATAAAGACTATGGCAAACAATTGTTACAACTCAGCATCGATTGAAGGTAGTAAAGAGATGCTCGACCTCTTTGAGTTACGTCTCGCTGAGGCAACCAAAGAAATTCATCACCTACATTGGGAAACCTTTCATAAAGTCTTGAATAAACCCCTAGTAGATGGCGTTTCTTACGAACAATTTGGCTCCCGATGGTTCATTCCTTTTTGGGAGAGACATTCAGCAACTAGTGGCGTATTAAGTGGTGATTCTGCATGGTCACCGGTATCTGAGTTCTTTCGTAAATTATCTGATGTGTATCAATTAGAAATCCAATCAGAGTACGAAGAGTGCGGTAGTGATTTTGGTGGGTGGTACGATTGTAAGAATGGTGAGGTAACTAAGGATAAGACCACTTCATACCACGCATTCCGTTTCATAGAGGAAGATACTGAGTTCTTCTATAGTCTTATAGAAGATATTGAAGACGGCTCTTCTTTTGAATCTATTGATGATATGGATGAGTACTTCCTTTCCTTATTATCTGAGACCCAAAAACAAGAAATAATTGACGCAATAAACAAATTTAAAACTCAAGAAAAATAACCTATGGACTACGACATGTATTTATTTTCTTGCTTATTGAAAGATTTCGATAAGCATTTTGCTGACCAACCCTATGATTGGCAGTACGATTTACTACCCGAGTTGTACAAAGAATTCGAAGACAGCAAATTCAACCTCGAGTGGAGAAGTGCCTACGATTGTATGATTGATTATCTGAACTATAAAATTATCCCAAAGCCATGAACCTAATAGAACTATTCCAAATCCGAGTTAATTCTTGGGAAGAAGAAGACTTGACCATTCTTTCTGATGCCTCAGCCGAACAAATCGAAGCCGTATTGCAACCAATGGTTGACGAAGAACGCAACGATACCGATGTATTCTATGACCACGATGACTATGTCAATGCTCTCAAAAAGGCTCTACGTGGTTATACCATTCAATATGTACCTCAACCCTACTTCATCGAGTTATGAAACCCTACAAAATCTACCGCAATCTGCACCGAAACTGCTTCAGCGTACTGGCCTATGACTTCAAAAAGCAAGGCTATCGTCTCCTAGAACACATTCATTGTGCCCTTTTGATGAATGTACGACCTTGGGTTTCAGAACCAGGAAGACAAAGAGTGCTGAAAGCCCAGCAAAAAAATGTACATGCCTTCCTATTGGTTGACTCTTATATCAAGATCGACAAAGACCACAACGATTGGGCATCTGAGAACCCCGAAATGTACTACAACCCCTACACCACAACGTCCTTTATAAATAAAGAGACTGACGAAACAATCGTGAGGGAAAACTACATCGGCCTCAGCAGACAAAAAGCCTACATTCTCAAAAATAATTAAACTTTATTTGTAATTTTCGAAAAGAAGTATTTTATTTGCATTCTAACCAACACAAAACACACACTCTAAACCTAAAAACTATGACACCTAACAACTTTATCAACAACGAATCAACAAACATGAGCACTCCAAACCTAACCATCGAAAACTTCGAGAAGACAATGAACTTACTCGAGAAAACAAACCTCAATTGGGAAGTCCGCAAGGAACAATTTGTACACCCATCGAACCTTCCTACAGGTCACTTCGGTATCTTCAGATACAATCCCGGAGAAGAGACCCCCGTATCATGTTTAGGTTCAGTCAAAGACCGCTATCGTACATTCCAAAACTGGGAACTTGCCGACACAATTGTCAGAGCAACAGAAGGTATTGGCATCGAAACTACCAAGGGTGGTATGCTAGACCAAGGTCGTAAGGTATTCTTACAAGCCTCTCTTCCCGATGAATATGTAGGCAAATCAAACATCAAGAGATGGGTGACTTGTATGAACTCTCACGATGGTAGCAGTTCAATCGGATTTGGTTCTACCAACACAGTTGTAGTTTGTGCCAATACGTTCCACAGAGCGTTAAGAGAAACCGACAAGTTCAGACACACCGAGTCAGCCAAAGGTCGTATCGAAAATGCTATCAAGCAGTTTCAAGAGACAATCAATGCAGACAAGCAGTTGTTTGACAACTTCAAACGTATGGCTGAATTACCGCCATCTGAGAACATTGTTCAAGCCGTCCTCAATAACATGTTCAAGATCGATGTCAAGAAGACCAATCGTGAAGAAATCAGCACCCGTAAGGTCAATCAGATGCATGACTTTGCTCAAGCCTACAACATCGAACGTGACTTGGAAGGTGATAATTTGTGGGGATTGTTCAATGCCGTAACTCGTTACACCAACCACATGTCGGCACCTGTTGACAAAGACCGCAAGTTAGATTATCTAATGACAGGTACTGGGTACAACATCAACAATGTTGCCTACGAAACCATCATGGCTTGGATTGAAAACAACACCGCTCAGAAGGTTTACACCCTTGCTTAATTCACCTCACCCCCTCTTCGGAGGGGGTTTATTTTAAAACTATGACACCTAAAATCAAAAAAATTAAAATTGAAATGCCTGTGGATGATGTTTCATTCCGTGACTTGAGAGAACATGAACGTCGGATATTCCTTGCCTATGTTTCAGAACACATCTTGTATGACAAGAACAAATTCCAACAACTCGTCGAACTCTTAAGCCAATGGCAACTAGACCAACCTGTCTCAAGTCTTGAATACGAACTCACCACCATCCTAACAACTACACACTAAAATGAAAACACTTGTAATCCATCCTAAGGATGCCTCAACTGACTTTTTAAGTCGTATCTACCAAGGTAAAAATTGGAACGTCGTTACTGACTATGTAAGCAACGATGACCTCATAGATTTAATCGACGAACACGATCGTATCATCATGCTAGGACATGGTTATCAAGGGGGGCTTTATGGTCACCACAGAATTATGATTAATGCATCTCACGTATCAAAGATAGCCTCCAAAGAATTGGTCGCTGTATGGTGCCATGCCAATGCGTTCTTTGATCAGCACGCCCTTCCTGGATTTTATACTGGGATGATTATCAGCGAACCTGCCGAAGCGGAATTCTACGGAGTACCATACACCCAATCAGAGATTGATGAATCAAACCAACTTTTGGCAGAAACCATCCGCGAAACTATCTTTGATGAAAACATGCTCAGTAAAACTCGATACCACTACGACACCACATCTAACAGAATCATAAAATATAACAAACGAAACCTATACAAAGCACACAACCTATGTCACAACTAAATTTATTCGAAGGAATCGATAACAAGGAGTTTATCGAGTACCACAAAACCAATCCTCATTTGTATGAGGCATTCAAAGAAATTGCTTTAAAGTCTAAAGCAATGGGATTTGCTCACTATGGTGCCAACGGCATATTTGAAATCATTCGATGGAAGACCGCTGAAAAAGGCGATGGTGAATTCAAAATCAATAACAACTTTGCTCCCTTGTTTGCTAGGTTGTTTGACAATGAGTTTCCAGAACACAAAGGCTTCTTCAGAATGCGTAGATCAAAGTTTAGTCAATACACTGAGGCCCTACCGAAGAAAAAGTATTTTCAAGACTATGAACTTGTGTTTCCCTATGCCGGCAATCTTGTTATTCTAAAAATTACTCCTGGGGAGTCAGATTGGTGGACAACATTAAATGTAACTGACGGCAACGGCAATCAGATTTACTTTGACGTACACTACTGCGAAAATTACAATCAGATTTGTGTTTACCGCCATAGCAAACAAAGTACAAATGAATTAGTTTTTCAAACCCCGATAAAACCAAAGCAATGACAAACAATAAACAACAAACAATGTCACCAAAAGAAAAAGCCCAAGAACTATTTGACAAATTTGCTCTTGGAGGTTGGGGTAAAGAACACGCAAATAGTTGTGTTGATGAAATACTTGATGTAATTAAATTGATGTCTTATGGTATTCGATATTTAAGCGCAAGAGATTATTTTCAAGAAGTAAAACAAGAAATAGAAAACTTATGAAAAACAATAAACAACAAACGGCAGTGGACAAAGCCAAAGAACTAATTAAAAAAATGACTAAGCAATACGCCTTAATTGCGGTTGATGAGATATTAAGTATCAACTCCGTTGACAAGGATGAGTATTTATCAAACTATTGGGAAGAAGTAAAACAAGAAATTGAAAACTATGGAAAATAATAAACAAACGGCAGTAAATTATTTGTTAAGCCATATATGGACAACAGATTGGGTAAACTATACCCGTGAACAAAAATTAGCAGTAATTGAACAAGCCAAAGAAATGGAAAAGCAAAGAATGATTGAATTTGCAAAGCAATTTATCGATGTTGTAAATATCGAAGATAAAGACGTTGAAATTATCTACGAACAAACCTACGGAGGAGGTGATCAATGAAACTATACACACAACATCAATTGCTAAACACTGCTGAGGCAATCAAAAATTACTACGAGAATAATCCAGATACTGCACAAGAAATGGTAAAAAAACATCTTATGAATTTAGCACCAATCACCACAAAAAGAACTCTCATCATCTACAATACTAAAGAAACAACGGAAGAAGAAGCAAATCATCTATTAGAGATTCTAAATTGTGATGATTCAACTTTCTGGGATAACGCAGACCATTGCGGAGTGCAAGTAATCGAAGTTCCATTAACATACGGAGGAGGTGAGCAATGACAAACAATAAACAACAAAGAATCAAAGCAAAGTTATTATGGACGATTGAATTAGTAATTGAATTTGTAATTTATTTAATTATATGGGGTTTAATTATTGAAAAATTATGAGCAAGAATAAACAACAAGACCCAATAGATTGGCTTATACAAAATTTAAGTGGACATGGATTTTATTTAAAAAAAGATGAAATTGTAATTAAACAGGCCAAAAAAATGTTTGCTAAAGCAATTATTGAAGCCATTAATAAAGGTTGGAAATACAACGAAGATGGTTTTGTGAGTTGGATGGGTGAACAATACTACAACGAAACCTACGGAGGAGGTGAGCAATGACAAACAATAAACAACAGACGGCAGTTGAGTGGTTTGCTCAACAACTATATGATAGGTTTACAATGAAAGGAGATGGTAAATTGTACCAACTATTATTTGAACAAGCCAAAGAAATGGAGAAGGAACAAATTCAAGATGCCTACAAAGCGGATACGTATCCTATTGGTGATGATGAAGCAGAACAATACTACGAACAAACCTACGGAGGAGGTAACAAATGAGCAACAATAAACAACAGACAGCAGTAGAGTGGTTTGCACAAAAACTATATGAAACTTTAGAAATCAAAGGTGATGGATATGTAATTGACTCACTACTCGATTTAGCCAAAGACAGGGAGAACATCGCAAAGCAAGAAGCGTATAACCAAGGCTTTGCCAAGGCCAAATCACTTTATCTCGATGCAGAATGAAAAGTCTTATCTCTCGTTGGAAAAAATGGAATAGAATCGTATCTTACCATCTGTACCAAATGAAAAAACAAGGTTACATCAATAAATTCTAAACTGAAATGAAAAAAATAATTTTTACCTACATTGGAATCATCGTTCTATTGGGATTGACGTATGGTTGGTTGATTGTAAAATACCCTATCGTAGCGCAGATCATCGCGGGAGGAATGGGTTTGTCCTTTCTATTTGTCTTGGGGTTGGCTCTTTTTCCTTTAAGCAAGATCAAATGAATCATCAACTGCCTCTCATGACCACTGCGCTTGTCAATTCGGTGCCAGAATATCGCATCTACTTCGAAGGAGTCATCATTCGACGATTTGTATCTGAGACCGAAGCCAAAATATGTTTGGCAAAACTTATTGATACCCTTTTAAAACAATAAATTTGTATATGATTACTCAAAAATTTATATCGACACTACTACAATCTAGAGATGCTATGCATCTGGCTCACTGGAGTACCACCTCGTATTCTCAGCACCAAACTTTAGGCGAATACTACGATGGTATCCTTGGTCTAACAGACGAATTCACCGAGAATTACTTTGGCCAAAGCAGAAGAATACCTATCGAAGTCATGGCTATCGATCCTCTGAAGCCCGAAAACCCGCTTGAACACTTGACTAAACTGAAAAAAATCATCACCCAGGAGCGAAGCAAGTACTCTTCGGATCTACAGAACATCATGGATGAAATGCTGGGTCTAATCAACAAAACCCTGTACAAACTAACCCTTGTCTAATGGGTGCCAGTTTTAGGATTTATCAAGGTGGCGTCGTTTACTACGGTAACACCACTCTCAGAATTAATTTTAGACTTATCTATGTTACATCACAGGGGATATACGATTGGGACTAAAAGAGACAAGGCATTGCAGGGAGCCAAAAAATGTTTTTGGTTTAATGTCGCATTAGTCATTCTCGTTTACTTAATACACTACACAATAAGATATGGACAGGAAATATAAAATCAATGAGCATAGTTTGAAAATGACATTGAACCAAAAACAATTGGAAAAACTAAAAGAAATCGCTGATGCCAATGGCTACACCAATTTTTACTCTTTGGCTGATGACCTCTTGCATGCTTACATCAGCAAGAACAGGAGTTCGCTTCTTCGTAGCGCGGTAGAGTATCAAAAGACAAGTTATGCCTACGTACAACTATCAACGAAGAACTACAAAGCCATAGACACTTTTTGCAAAGCCAACGAGATTGGCAAGAAATTGTATTTACAACTCATCATGAAGGAAATTTTATCAAACGTCAAGAAAAATGAAATCGAAACAATACCCGAGCGAAAGACTACACCCGAAGGACCATTTACAGAAGAAGAGAGCCGTTTATTATACGAGAGTCTCTCATGAAAATCAAGTAGAAGATGGATCATCTCTGGACAACCAAGAAGACCGCATCGAAGCGTTCTGCAAACTAAACAACTACGAAATCGTAGCCACATTTTCAGATCCTGGGGTCTCCGGCCGAAAGTTCGAAAACCGACCAGACTTCATGAAAATGATCGAGATGGTTAAACGCAAGGAAGTCGACGTCGTTGTTGTTTACAGCCTGTCTCGTTTCGGTAGAAACACCAAGGACACTCTGAAATGGGTGGCATTCTTAGAAAACTTTGGTGTATCGTTTTACACGCTGGACTTTCAGTTCGACACTTCTACAAGTCATGGCAAGTTGATGCTACAGATGATCGCAGCGTTTGCTGAGTTTGAATCAAATCAAAGAGGGGAACTGATCTCCTCGGTGATGAAGTATTTGAAGAAGGAAAACAAAGTGTATTGTGGTCCGACACCGCTTGGCTTCGATAAGAATGACGGCAACCTAGTAGTGAACGAAACTGAAATGAAAGTGGTTCGGCAGATATTCACTTGGGAAAAGCACATTAATTACAGCGAGATTGCCAGGCTCTTAAATAAAGATGGCTTTGCCACAAAGAACGGCAAGCAGTTTCACCACTCCACTATCATCAAAATTGTAAACAATAACATCTATGAGCAATTCATATGAAGCTCCAAAGAATTTTAGAATTTATACACAGAACGGGTTTGTCTTTGACATATCGGTGAAACATGTGTACGAACATCGTAACAGATTCTTATTCAACACAGAGAAGCCATACCCAAGTAAAATTTATCGCGTTGACTTGATCTCACTTATCGATTATATCAAGAAATTAAATTGGTCTGACATTGTGGATAATTTAGAATTTGTTGGCATAATTGAATCTCCGCACTTAGATTTGCTGACTTCTTCAGAAATTGACATTGTGGAAAGTCCATTGAATTACAAACCCCTTTTAAAACAAAAGTTAAAACTAAATATCATAAAATGAGCAACTCAGACAACTTACTTCACATCATTGCAAACATCCTACTTGAGGTTAATATACCAGAAGAAAAGAAGCAACTCATTAGAGATGCTATGAAATCTGACACCCCCACCTCCAAGAAATTTATCCCTCCTACAATCCAAGATGTATTCGCTCACTTCACCGAATTGAATGTTACTGAGTCAATGAAGCATGCCCAGGAGTTCGTTTACTTCTACGACAGTAAAGGTTGGATGATCGGCAAGAATAAAATGAAAATCTGGAAGTCCGCTGCCGGTCGGTGGGCTATTAACTTACCCAAAGGACAACAGAAGCCACTAATCGTATGAGTTATCAGAGCGATTTAATGAAACTTGGTATTGATACCAAAGGTAAGTTCAGCGGAGTAATCAAAACTGTATGTCCCCGGTGCTCTGCCACTCGCAAAAAGACATCTGATCCCTCTCTTTCGGTTAATATCGACGAAGGGTTGTACAAATGCCACCATTGTCAGTGGAAAGGAACGGTGGTTATTCAGAAGTACAACCGACCCGAGGCTAAAGAAACTGCTCCCGACGATTTGTTGCTTCAGCATTTTCAAAAGCGGGGCCTCAGTGCCGAAACAGTGAAGCATTTTAAGGTCACTCAGAGCATTGAAACAATGCCACAGGATGGAAAGCCCCACAAGACCATTTGTTTTAACTACTTCGAAGGCTATGAACTTGTAAACATCAAGTTTAAGACTAGAGAAAAGATGTTCAAGATGGTATCTGGCGCCAAAAAGATCCCTTACAACTTAAACGGCATCAAAGATTCTGACACCGTCATCATCTGCGAAGGCGAAGAAGAAGCAATGGTATGGTTTGAGTGTGGCTTTCCTTACGCCATCAGTTGCCCAGCAGGTGCCAACGCAGGCAATAATAATCTTGAGTGGCTCGATAACACCTATTCATACTTCCAAGACAAACTGATTTACATTGCAACGGACAACGATGCTCCTGGCAAAAAGTTATCTGACGATTTATCTCGAAGGTTTGAGCCTAGCAACGTATTCATTATTGACTTTGGTAAGCACAAGGACGCCAACGATACGCTGATAGCCGAAGGCAAGCAAGCCTTGATCGATATCAAAGACAAAGCAAAGCCATTACCTATCCCCGAGATCAGTAGTGTCGAGGATTACTACAAAGAATTAAACTTCATCTACGAGAATGGCTATCCCAAAGGAGACAATTTGGATTATCTGGAACTTGACCAACTGATTTCTTGGAAGCGCGGACAGTTCGTAGTGGCCTCGGGCATCCCTGGTAGCGGTAAGAGTACGTTTGTAGACCAAGTTTGTATTCGATTGGCCTGTCGTAAGAACTGGAAGTTCGGAATGTTTAGCCCAGAAAACGATAACAAACTAAAATCGATTCGTATGGCAGAACAGATCGCAGGTAAACCCGTGCATGGCAATAACCGAATGACCAAAGAGTTATTTGAAAGAGCCTTGGAAATAATTAACGGTAAGTTTTATTTCTATGACACCAACAACCTTGATGATTACAAAATTGACAACCTTCTACGTATCGCTAAGAATCTGATACGCCAGCGCGGAGTGGACTGCATAGTCTTTGACCCATTCAACTACATCGAAAGTGATTCTAAGGAAGAAATCATGAACGAAAAGATCGGTAAGATGCTCGTCAAAATGAAAAAGTTCGCTCTGACCAACGATGTGTTAATCGTTTTGATAGCCCACCCGCGCAAGATGGGTAAGAATGCGCAGACAAACGAGTACGATGTGCCTCGTCTCTATGATATTTCTGGCTCCCACCACTTCTTTAACGTCTGTGACAACGGATTTGTGGTGCACCGGCAATACCAAACTGGCCTTGTAGAAATACACGTACAGAAAATCAAACACTACTTCATGGGCAAAGTAGGTAACGTAACAATGGACTTTGATCTGCCCAGCGGTAGATACAAGGAACAAACTGAAATATGGACAAACGAAATCGACTACAATGACACCAACAACCTCTTTGATCAGTTCTCTCAGATACATTTCTAGAAGGAAAATAGACGTTGAATATATCAATGTCAACCCCAATACCTACATCCGAATGCAAAGTGCAGCAAAAGCCCTTAAGAATTTGGAATGTTCTCTGCACCCCAACCACTTCATTCTGACAATGAATGATTGTAAATTTCTAATCTACAGTCGTAACTGGCGACGTTCTCACAACATTCACAGTTACTACTTGATTGAAAATGGCATGTACTTCTTTGACTATCTAATCAAACTGAAAGATGAAGACAGTAGTCTATGACATTGAGATATTTCCGAACTTCTTCTGTTACATGGATATTGACATCGAGACAGGAGAAGAAAAACTGTTCGTGATTCACGAGTCGCGCAACGATTTGGAAGCAATGATTCACTACAACTGTCTGCCTAAACTACGAATTGGATTCAATAACTTATACTTTGATGCCCCGGTGCTTGAAATGGTAATGAATAATTACTCGTTATTTCAAAAACTGAGCCCCGAGCAGTTACTGAATTCTCTTTACCATCAAGTTCAAGTCTACATTCAAAACGAAAAGAAGGAAAAGTTCCAGGGAAAGTATGAGATTGACCTATTTCTGATCAATCACTACAATAACAAGGCTCGTAGCACGTCATTAAAAGCCCTCCAGTGCAGTATTTATTGGGAGAATGTACAAGACATGCCTTTGAAGTTTAATGAGCCTGTACCCGATTCTTTGATTGACGAGGTGATT
>Ga0304729_1001484_pt1 | contig 15432 bp, 10 predicted proteins | sample C_131016_MF_Meta_FD_190475 | JGI IMG/M metagenome (GOLD analysis project Ga0304729, IMG submission 190475) | Freshwater microbial communities from Lake Croche, Canada to study carbon cycling - C_131016_MF_MetaG (v2) (version 2) | ecosystem: Environmental > Aquatic > Freshwater > Lake | place... | reverse complement strand
AGTACCTTCGGTCACCACCGTGCTCGGCGTGGCAGCAAAGCCCGCTTTAACGGCTTGGCTACAGCAACAGGTACTGTTAGCAGCTCTTACCCTGCCTAAGCGGCCAGAGGAGAGCGACAAAGACTATTGCGAACGAATAATCCATGATTCAAAAGAACAGGGCCGATCTGCGGCCGATGCGGGAACGGACATCCACGCATCCGTACAGGGATTCTATGAAGGCAAGCCAACAGGAAAGCACGTCGAGAGCGTTGCAGCCTGCGCCACAACCATCAAGCAACACTTTGGTGACCAAAAGTGGATCAGCGAGCGCTCATTCGCACACGAGGCGGGTTTTGGCGGTAAGTGCGATCTATATGCACCAGCCGCTGGAGACAGTCACGGGTATGTTGTGGACATCAAGACAAAAGAATTTAGCGATCCAGCCAAAGTAGATGCATATGACGATCATCTGATGCAGCTTGCGGCCTACCGCGTAGGTCTCGGGGTGTTCAATGCTCGCTGTGCAAACGTGTTTATCTCTCGTAGCGTACCCGGTCTAGTCGTCGTAAAAGAATGGACCGAGAACGATCTCAAGCGCGGCTGGGCCATGTTCATGCACCTTCTTTCTTTTTGGCAATTAAAGAGTAACCACCAATGACCGAAGACCAAATCAAACAGATCGTGATGCAGTGCCGCAGCCAAGCCCCAGACGCGCCCATCGACCCCCATGGCATCTATTGCGACAACCTTGAGGTGCTGGAATTTGCCCGCAAGATTGAGGCTGCCGTAGCACTGAAGTTTGCTCGAGAAGAGCGCACCCAGTGCATCAAGTTTGTTGAGTCGCTTAACAGCGAAGTGGCCGCTAAACTGCGTGAAAAGCGCGAACACATGTAAAAAAAAGCCCCCTGCGAGGGGGGCTAACGATCTGCCTAGATCGAGGAGGAGAAGGCAATGGTTACGGTGTTTTTTGTTTTGCTTTTGATGTGCGCCAAAAGCATATTTTGGTATTGTGTTATTTGCTCAATTAGTAGCGACTAAAGTCTTCGTAGTTTGCTGCGCCAGAGTCGGTTGCTGGCGTGCGAAGCCAGTTGTATCCCTGCATACCAAGCTCCGGTACTTGCAAAGCACCACCAACAATTCGTGTTGGCGCTGTAGGTATTGTGCCGATAGCTCCGCCGGCACCAGACATGTATTTAAGAATAACTTCTGGTGACCATCCATACATGCGCCTAAGTTTATCTGCCTCTGCTAATTGCTGAGCAGAAAGCACGCCGCTTAGGCCGCTTAAACCTATGTTTGCCACGGGTTTCAATACCTTTGCAGCGTTTCCACCGTAGCGCGCCATTCGTCCAAGGAAAGACTCGCCTTCGGTGACAGGTGCAGTTACTGGCAATGGTGATGTTGCAACCGGCGCTGCAGGAGCTGGTGCTGGGGGCGCTCCTCCGCCAATTACAGGTATTTCACCGCTTCCAATTTTGGGCACCCCAGTTTGGGCGGCTTGCACTTGTATCGGTGCCGGCGCGTAAGTTCTTGGGCCGGTTGTTGTTGGCGCAGTGCTTACTACAATTTTGCCGCCCGGCATAGATGGTTTCCAACGGCTTGGCGGCTCGTTCATCCCCAGTAGTTTTTCGACGTTTGCTGCGTGTTGAGCTTCGGCAAACGAGGCGCTTGCGCGACCTTGGCCTTTGAGGGTAGCTACATTTTCTACCAGCTCGTCGGGGACCGGAATACCGCTGCTGGTCCGACCAGCAAGCCAGCCTCTTACACCACGGCCGCCGGCTTGCCCTTCTTGCGATGCCTGCTGTGCGCCTTGCGCTAAGTTTTCACCCTGTTGCGCTGCACTTGCTAGCTCTTCGGCCGTCTGAGCTCCCGCGTTCAACACGGGCTCAACACGGGTAACAGGCGCCTGCCCAGTACCAGCAATCATTTGGCCAATGCCACGCACAAGCTGTGTACCACGCTTTGCCGTTTCACCGGCAGCACCAACAGTTAGACCAATGCCGCCACCAATTAAATTCCGCGTAGCATCTGACATTTCAGTCGTGCTGCTTCCCGGGATTATGTAATTGTCTCGCGTATTTGGCGGCGGTGGCGCGCCAGCAGTTACCCTTGGATTGGCAATATCAGATGGGGCCGCTTCATTCGTTGGCTGCTCCTCTGGCTCACCAACATTCAGGCTTGGCAAAACACCGCCATAGTATTTGGAGACATTGCGCATGTGATTCAAAGTCTCTAACGGCAGGTCATCCAGATTGCCGCTTGTCAAAAATGGCGTTGTGGGATTTGCGTTATACCCAGCAAGTACCTTGTATGGGTCGGTGCCAATCTTTTTGTTTTCGGAAAGCTCTTTCAACAACCGCATCCCGCCATCAATGTTTTCATCTACATCTTTGGGATCAACTTTCAAAGACGTCGATGTTGCTGGCATCAATTGCATGACACCAAAAGCGCTGGAATCTGGATTTTTAACGTGCCTAAAATTGCTTTCCGCCTTAACCATAGGCAGTACAAATTCGGGATTGATGTTGTACTTTTGAGCGGACTTCACCACCTTACGAAGATTTGTTAATTGCTCTTCGTCCATCCCGGCAATAAACTTATCTAAGTCAAGCATTATGGCGTTCCCTTCTTGGCTGCTTTACGTGCAATTGCAGCATCTAATGCATCCAACGTGATTGGAGTTTTTGCCGAAGGTGTATTTGTAATCTGCGCATTCTCTTTGTTAGTTTTGGGATTTTGCGCAAAGTCATAAATATCAGCCGGAGCATCTAGCCTCATTGGGTTGTTCAAAATACTTGAGTGGCGCTCTTGATATGATTTGTTTAATGGCTTCCATTCCTCGCTACCAACAAAAGAGTAAGCATTTCTACGCTTGCCTTCTGGGTTATTCCCAGACACGGCATTCCACAGGTCATATTGATGTCTTCTTGTGTGAGCAATTGCATCAGTTAAATTGACAAATGCAGATTGTGGATTGTTAAATGAAGGATTGGCCTCCGATTGCATTGCGCGAGCTTGGTCGGTTGCCAAGCTGCCAAACCCGGAAGACATCTTCTGCTCATTGATGAGTTTTTCTAACTGCGCAACATTTCGAAGAACATTGGGATCTTTGATATTTGCTTGGCGCAAAATGTTTTCAAGATTTGACAAGCGATCAGTTAAGCGGCCCTCAGAAAGCCCTTGGCCAACCAATGACATGAAGTCGCTGCCTTTAAGCACTCCAAACACAGCCTCCATGCCGGGAGCCGTAGCGAGCTCACGCATTGTCTTTAAGCGGGCAACATCTTGCGGCGCTGACTGTGCTGGTTCACGCAATGCTTTTTCTGCGGCAAATAGGTTTTCTGTATTCGCTCCGCTTATATTTTCAATTACTTGATTTTTTTGCTTCAATGGCATAGTGTCCCAAACACTCTGCGTTAAGCCAGACTCCATGGGAGGCTTATCAATATCAACTCCTGCGGCACCTTTTGCTTGAGCCGGCTTTGCTGCCCCCGGTACAGCAGATACATTGGGTGTTCCTTGCGGGTATAACAAGTTGAATCGGGGACCATACTGCGCCGCTAATTCAGCATCGCTGCGCCCAGCCGCATGCGCCTCCATAATTTCTTTTCTTAAAGCCTGCTGGTTAGTCAACTCTTTTTGCAGAATCTCACCGCGAGCTGGGTCGTAGTGGCTGACACTTGCCACGTCTTCGCCAGTTAATCCACCCGGCTTGTTAAGCAGGTCGGCGGCCATGCCGGCGGCAGTTTTGCTCTGGCTCATTTGATTTCTCATCAATGCAACTTGAGCACGAGCTTGCGCAACGGGCAGCTCATTAGCGCGTTGCTTTTCTAAACTCTCACCGAGAGCTTGCGATGCGCTGCCCAAGGACGCAGCAAATCCACCCAATTGGGGCTTGAAGAACCCTGCGGCTACATTGAACCAGTTGGGGTTTTCATAACGCGATTGCAGCGCCTGCAAGGCTTTTTCGTTGGCATCAAGCAACTGTTGACGGTCTTCATCCGTCATGCCATAAAGGTTGGCTTTACTGATGTCTGGGAGACCCGTGTTTTCTGCCATGATTTATTCCTTACGTTTTAACAAAGGATTAAAAATCCAATGGATCTTTTTCCGCTGTCTGCACCGGTGCATTTGGATCAATTGGCAGAACGCCAGTTGGCGTGCCCGTAGGTACGTTAGTTAAACCAATCGATCTCATAATATTTTCCCATGGTGTAGTGCCGCTGGCGTTTTTGGTGTTGAGTCCGATACCCAAAGATCCAAGTCCTGCGATAGCAGATAGCGGAGACATATTCATGGTCTGCGTTTGCGTTGTTGGGATCTGGGCACCGCTCAACACGGCAGCTTGCTTGGCCAACACGTCTAGCGGAAAAAGCTGCTGGTTTTGCAGAATCTGCTGCTGTTGGCCGCCCATTGTTGCCAGTTGGTTTACGTCGGCAATGCCTTGGGTCTGCTGTTGCTGGCCAAGGTTTAGGCGCTGGGTTCCAACATCACGCAGGTTTTGGGCTTGTTGCGTGGACATGTTTCCGGCGATTTGGCCAGCATTAACCTGATTGGTGTTGAACTGGTTCTGCAACTGTCCAGAGGTCTGACCTGCCGTCAGTTGACCGGCACGCTGTGCTTGGGCCGCTGCAAGGGCTTGGGCATAACCAGACTGCAATGCTTCAGCTTGTTTGCCAAGGGCGCCTATGTTGGCATTGGAGATGCCCAGAGCCAGAGCGTTAGCGCCACGCTGGGAGCCAAACTGACCGGACCCTACTGCACCGCCGGTAATGCCGGGGGAGAGGTTCTGGGCAATGTTCTGCTGGTTGGCCATGCGAATCTGGTCCACCACGTTCTGGGTGTACGGATTCATGTAGTTGCCAACCAAGTCGGCAGCGCTGCTTGTTCCGGCTTGCAGGTAAGGGTTGGCCGCCGACAGGCCGCTTGTCGTAGTTCCCGCCGTCAGGTAGGGATTGGATGCGCCGGTGATGTCTGTACCCGCAGCCTGAGTCATCAGGTTACCGGCAGCGTCTAGGCTGGGCTGGTAATTGCCTACATTGGCTTTGGCTGTGTCATATGCCTGTTGCTGCAAGGGCTGGGCACCGACAAAGGTAGGCGCGTTTGCTCCGCCAACACCATACTGCGTGCCTTGTTTTGCAAGGTTAGAGATGTAGTCGGTGTAATAACCCGGCGTGGTCGTACTTGTCGTCGCCGATGATTGGGTTAAATCAGGCATATTTCTTTCCTTTTGAGAGATATTCTAACGGCGACTTGGCATCCGGTGGGAGCTTGTCGGGAGGGGCTGAGCGTGCCCTTGCGCGTATTGCCTTCACCATGTGGTCCAGTTCCTTGGCACCGGCCTTGTTTGACCCGTTTCCGAGCGCAGAAACCACATCGGCGCTGAAGACGTACTCACCGTTGGCCAACATGGCCGTGATGTCGTCGCTGGTGCCGTCGCCCTTGCCCTCAACGTACTTGCCGCCCAGCCCGTCTAAGCCGCCGGTGCGAAATACTGGGATGCCGTCATATTCTGGGTGCTCGTGGTCAGCTCGGCCACCGTCGGCAAATTTCATCCCTCGGACTTGGAGTATGGCTGCAAGCTGGGGTATGACCGACATCTGCTGCAAGGGCTTTTGTTGACCGGCCACACCGACTTGGCCAAGCTGCATCATTTTTCCTTTGAGCGGTTCTAATCCAGAGCTCAGGTTACTGAGACCTTTTAACGCATCCATTACATCTGCTTTGTTAGCGGAATCAAGCATGGCCTGCACGTCAGATGCCCCACCTCCTGCAAAGTTTTGCACAGCTCCGCCTTGGGCGTACTGGTATGGGTATTGTGCGTTGAGTGCTTGCATATTCTTAAATACGTCTACGTTAGACAATGCTTCATTGTTCAATTCTTCCCAGCGCTTTAGTTCTGGAATAGAAAGCTGCTTCAGGCCTTCTTCATAATGTTTGCTATCGCCCATCTTTCCTAGCGTCAATACTTTGCCTGCGATGCCTGTTGGATCATTAATAGTTGGCAAACCACCGGTAGTTGTTGGTGTCACAGGCGGCACTACTGGCGGCACTACAGGAGGCTTCACCACGGGCGGTACCACTGGAGGCAACACTACAGGTGGCAGTGGTGTAACCGTCGGCAGCGCAGGCAACTCATCCACTGTTAGTGGCAATGGATTTTCTTTTTTACCAGTTACCGTAACAGTATCCAAATCTGTCGGTCCATTTATTTTTTTGCCAGTAACTTCTACATTACTAAGCGTGTTTGTACCAACGTCTGCATTAACCGGCAGAGCAGAATCTGTAATTAAATTATTGCCACGAGTGCCAGTAATTGTTACGGGGCTTAATGTATTTGTACCGACGTCTGCATTAACCGGCAAAGACGAATCTGTAATCGTATTGTTTCCGCGAGATCCGGTAATTGTTACGGGGGAAAGCGTATTTGTACCGACATCAGCGTTGACAGGTAGAGCAGAATCTGTAATTAAATTATTACCTCGAGTACCAGTAATTGTTACAGGACTTAAAGTATTTGTACCTACATCAGCATTTACAGGTAAGCTCGAATCTGTAATTAAGTTATTGCCACGAGACCCAGTAATTGTTACTGGTGCAAGTTCTGCATCTGTCTTATGTAAGCCAACATTGGCATCAACTGGTAAACCGGAATCTGTAATCAGATTTCTTTTACCCGTAACATCAACCGAGTTCAACACATTCTGACCAACATCTGCATTGACCGGCAAAGCAGAATCTGTAATTGTGTTGTTGCCACGAGTACCGGTAACAGTGACAGGATTAAGTGCTGTGTTTGAGGCGCCTACGTTTGCATCTACCGGTAAGCCGGAATCGGTAATTAAGTTGTTTCCCCTGCTTCCAGTAACAGTGACAGGGGCAAGTTCTGTTGCCGCACTTGTTGTCCCTACATTTGCATCTATCGGTAAACCAGAATCCGTAATCAGATTTCTTTTACCAACTACGTCAACAGAATTCAATACATTTTGACCGACATCTGCATTGACCGGCAGGGAAGAATCCGTTACTACGTTATTACCACGATCTCCTTGGATAGTTACTCGACCTAAATCCGTTACGGGGTTATGATAACCAACGCTTGCATCTACCGGTAAACCTGAATCGGTGATCGTATTAATATTATTATTATCACCACGAGTACCGGTAATTGTCACCGGCGCTAATGCCGTAGAAGCGTTTGATGTGCCTATGTTCTGATCTACAGGCAATGCAGAGTCAGTAATTATGTTGTTTTTTCTGCTTCCAGTAATAGTTACAGGAGCAAGTTCTGCTGCCGCATTTGTTGTCCCAACATTGGCATCAACAGGTAAACCAGAGTCGGTGATCGTGTTGATATTATTATTGTTACCACGAGTACCGGTGACTGTCACCGGCGCTAATTCTGCAGAGGCGTTTGATGTGCCTATGTTTTGATCTACTGGTAGGCCAGAATCGGTGATTACATTGCGGTTGCCGGTGACCGTAACAGGTGCAAGATTTGTAGATTCATACCCACCCAATGGGGTAACGTCTGGCAAAGCGGGAAGCTCATCCGCTGTCAATTGTTTACCAGCGATTTCTACTGGCTGGAACTTTGTCGCTCTATCCAGAATATCGGAGCTAACCGGCAAGCCAGATTCATCCGCAGATGCAGTTTGCTCTCCGCCAGACATCGTTGTCTTGGTGGGATTCCAACCTGCTACTTGATTGACAAGCGCATCATTTGATAAACCGCCAGTGTCTTCTGCTGATGCAATTAATTTGCTTGTATCATTTTTAGGCGTAAAGTTTTTTGCAATATTGTTTTCAATATCACTATTGCTCGTTAATGGTACGCCGGGGAAAAAGTTTTTATCCGTCGCTCCCATCGTATTGCCAGAAGCAATATCGGCATTATTTTTATTTAAAAAACTTCCTTGTAAAAGTTGTGGCTCATCAGGCAAATCGCTAGTTATTGCGTTGCCGCTCAACGAAATATTAAGACCAGTGCCTCCACCCATAGAAGGCAAAGATGGGATAGATGCAGCATTTTTAACATCAACGCCGGTATTGTTTGCAATGCTTCCTGTCAATGCATTAAAAATTGCACTGGGTTTTCCAGTTGCAACTGCATTTGCTATGCTCGCATCTTGTGCAATAGTCTTTAGCGTTGGGTCACTAGTTACTTGAGAGGCAGAATTCAAGAATGTGCCAAGATCACCTTTGGCAAGTGCATTGGCACCATTGACGTAGTTGGCTGCCGTCTTTGCTGTACTTAGCGTTGATGCATCTACGCCCGGAACATTCAATCCAGTATTAGTTAATCCAGCAAGTGCGCCAGCATAGTTACCTTGGGACAGTGCATAAGCTGCATTTGCGCCCTCAATAAATGGGATGGTGGCGGGGAATACAAACTCCACCGCCTTTTCTATAAAAGGTAAAACCTGAGCAAAACCGCCGCCCCGTTGTTGAACGCCGGTAACATTACCGTTGAGATCCAAGCCAACATACTGGCTCTGGCCATTGTCAAACCTAAACCCAATTGGGGCAGCGTTTGTGTCTTCAGCTAAGTTTCCATCATGCACTACACGTGTTTGCGGATAAACAAAATCTACTGTTGTACCAACCTGCTTGGAAATAGCATCGCGCATTGCATTGGCTGCATCTAGCTCCGCTTGCGTAGCCGGTGGGCTTCCAACGTTTTGAGGAACTTGATAGCCAGTAATTGTTTGACCATCGCGCCCGCCATAGACCGGCAAGGCACCGGGCGTGTCTGCGGTGACCTGCGCTATTACTGGATTTATGTCTGGACGTCCCGGCATACTATTTCCTCAATGCATTTGCAAGGGCAAAGGCCCAGTCCTGCCATGTAGCGAAACCATGTGCGCCCGGGCAACCAACAAAACGACCAATGCCTGACAACGCATCTGCCCACTCACGCCACTGCGCCTCCGGAGATACGCCAAGCTGGTTAGCAGCAAATAGTTCCGACATGAGCGCGCACCAAGCGTCCCAAGTAAGGTTGCGGGGATCGTAAACTTGTGCGGCGCTCATGGGTTACCCGTGCTGCGGACATCGCCGGTGGTCAGGGACAAGATCACTCGGCCCGTCTGGTAGGTGCCGTTGTAGGTGTTTGACTCAAAGCGCAAGCGCATCTCGCGGCGCTGCTCACGCATATCAATCTTCAAGGTGTTCGGAGAGAACGTATACGGCGCTGACTCCACGACAGTGTCTTCCGCATAGCCCTGACCAGTAACCACAACGGTCATGTCACCGGTCTGCACAAAGTCAGGCTCTATGCGCTCCAAACGTGTCCAGAGGTTATCTGCGGGCTGTGTTTGCGTACCAACCAAGCCGCCAAGGGTACCGATACTAAAGGTCTCAAAGTAGCTCTGGATGGCGTCTACGTTGGTCAAGTAGATCTGGTCGTAGCCGGTCTCATGCTGCCATAGGGTATAGGTATTGGCAGAGTTAGGCTCATTGCCAGCCCAGATCGGCTTGGGAAACACTTCCGAGAACACACCGGCGGACCGGCGAGCACCAATAGCTTGACCGGCGTCGTACCACGTCTTGTCGCGCACGTTGTAGATGATTGCATCGGTGCATTCAGTCGCATCGCCTTTGGGATAGAACCACCAGATCTCTCCGTAACGCGGTATTTTGGTTGCCCAAACCTTCTGGCGTTGCTGCAGGTTGATGTTGTCAAAGAAATAGTTCTGGTTGTTGCTGTTGGGAATCTCTTGGACCTGACCGCCGTACATCAAGAAGCGGTCCACGCCGCACCAGTAATAGATTCCATCGTATTCAATCACGCTGCTCGATGACATGATTGAGGTCTGGCTACTGATCAGGTCATAGCCCCAGTAGTAGTTAATTCCGCCCACGGTAGAGGGTTGAAAGCTCACGCGGATCAGGGCGTCAGCGGCCCAGAACAGGCCAGAGGGCGACGTAGAGCCGCCACGGATAGGTAGACCCTTGACGATCTTTCCGGTGGCCACGTTGTTGGCGTTGGCGTCCGCCGCGACCCAATTGGAGAAGTCGCCAGCGCTGGAGTTCTGGATCAGGCCGTTGTTGCCGTACACGAACAGGTACGGGTGGATCACCACGCAGCCGCCGGAGACGGCGATGTTGTTGTCAAACGTGGCCGTGATTGGCGCCGATACTGTAAACGTCAGGTTTGTCGTGGTTCCGATAGCCGTGGTCAGCGCAGACCCGCCCGAAGTGGCCGATAGCTGGAACGTCGAGGTGCCGTTCGTGGCAATGATGTAGTAGCTGTTCGATCCGGTGTACCCGGGGATTGAAGCGGGCGAAAGCGTATAGGTCAGGCCCGTTGGCGTTCCAGCCGTTGTGGTGATGGCCGATCCGCCCAAAGACGCCGAGAGCGTAAAAGTCGTGGAGCCGTTGGTCGCAATGATGTAGTAAGTCGTGGGGTTCACGTAGCCGGTAATCGATCCGGTGCCGCCCAGCGTGCCACTGATCACCACGGGCTGGCCCGTCACCAGCGTAACCGGTGCTGCGGTGCAGGAGAACTGTCCAGCCGTGCCCGTGATGGCCACGCCGCTAAGGACCGAGGGAGCATTGAGCAGGAAGGACAGACCGGTAGCCGAGCCGATGGTTGTCGTGATTGCGCTGCCGCCCGAGGTGGCCGAAAGCTGAATATTGCTTGTGCCGTTTGTAGCGATAACGTAGTAGATCTTTGGGCTGGTATACCCCGTGATCACCGTGGCCAAGGATGACACCGTAAGGCCCGTTGCTGGGCCTATTCCAGTCGTAACCGCTGATCCGTTGGCCGTGGTCGACAGCGTGAACGTCGTCGATCCGTTGGTGGCTATGATGTAGTACGTTGTGGGGCTGGTGTAGCCTGCGATGGCCAAGGCCTTCGCGGAAAACGTAAGGCCGGTGGTTGGCCCCAATGTAGTCGTAATCGGCGATCCGCCTGCGGTCGTGGACAACTGGAATGTGGTCCCACCATTGGTAGCAATGATGTAGTACGCTGTTGGGTTTGCGTACCCAGTAATTGCCGTGGCGTTGGCCGTAAATCCCAAACTGGTGGTAGCGCCCACCGTTGTTGTGATGGCCGAACCGCCCGAAGTCGTGGAGAGCTGAAACGTAGACACGCCATCGGTGGCAATGATGTAGTACGTAGTCGGGCTGCTGTAACCAGATAACGTTGCGGCGCTAAGAGTGTATGTGACGCCCGTGGGGGTACCTGCAACGGTTGTGACCGCCCCGCCGCCCAAGGTCGCCGACAAGGTAAATGTTGTTGAGCCGTTTGTGGCAATAATGTAATAAGTTGTTGGATTAGCATAGCCGCTAATAGAGCCAGATCCGCCAAAGGTACCGCTGATTACAACAGGCTGCCCGACATACAGGGTCGTACCGGAAGCTGTACAAGAGAACGTGCCGCTCGTGCCCGTGATCACCACCCCGGTCAAAGCCGTGGTGCTGGCGGTGCCGCTAACCGTCAGCGTCTGGCCAACTTGCAGCAGGGTAGCCGACGTGTTGCACACAAATATTCCGTTGGCGCCCGTTGAGTAAACATTGTTCAGTGCCGTAGCCGTTGTGGTGCCGCTCAGGGTCATTGTCTGGCCAACTTGCAATGCAATGCCGGGATTGGTGCAAGAAAAATTTCCAGCGGTGCCGGTGGCGTAGACGTTGCTAATTGTTGTATCCGTTGAAGTCCCGCTAAAAGTAACTTGTTGGCCAACGCTGAGGACCGTAGTGGATGCCGAGCATGCAAACGCCCCCGCCGTAGATGTGGCGTACACGTTGGCCAAGGACGTATTTGTAGTGGTGCCGTTGACGGTAATGGCTTGGCCAACAGCTAAATTGGTCCCGCTGGTGTAACTGAACAAACCAGAAGTGCTGGTAGCGTACAAACTACCCAAAGACGTAGTAGACGTGGAGCCGCTTATATTTATTAACTGGCCCGTGGCCAGCCCAGAAGTTGCAGTACAGGCAAAAGAGCCCGTTGTGCTGGTCATGTACACGCCGGACAGGCCGCTTGTGGTAGAAGCCGTGGCGCTATTGGACATCGTGACCGTCGTGCCAACCACTGAGGACACCGTGGTATTGGCAGGGATGCCGGTGCCCGTAATAGTTTGACCAGCGCCGACTCGCACATTATTGGCCAACAAGGTCAGGGTAGGACTGCCATTGGTGGTGTTAGCCGAGGCAGTAAATACGCCCACCTTGGACATGGTCAGGCTGCTAGTGTTGCCGGGGAACGTGCCGTACAGCACCGGGGTGTTAACCGTTGAGGTGATGTAAGACAGATTCTGGCCGGGGTGCGCTACCAAGTTGTTGGTATTGTTGCCGGTGCTATCGTAGGCAATATCAAACTGCCACAGGTTGTCTGGGCTAGATGTGAAGTTGCTTAGCGTGTAGTTGTAGGGTCCCGAACCCACACCACCGCTTGGTCCGGTGATCCACTGTTGCAGGCCGTTGTTGTAACCGGAGACCACATAGTTAAATCCATTGACAGCCGTCATGGCCATCCCGCGAGAGATGCCTGTTGCATTCAAAAAGATGCCGTCGTATCCACCGATCTTGCGTGGGCGTCCGCGCTGGAAGCGTACCCACTTACCGTCTACATAACAAGGAGAGTCAAATACCGTACCGTCCCGCTGGATACCAGCAGGGATCTCCATGGAGACGACTTTTTGGGTCATTAAAAAGTACCCCCAGAGATGCCGCCAATGAACGTTCCGGTGCCTGCCATGGTCAATCCAGAGGTGTTCCAATAACCCACTTGGGTGTTGTTTGCAACCAAACCAACTTGACTGGTGGACGGTAGATAAATACCGGAGTTCAGGTCACCGGAGAACTTCAAAGACGGCACTGCAGTAGAGCCGTTGCCCAATGTAATACTGGAGAACGAGCTCGAGCCGCCGCTTCCAGACGGGGCGTACACATTGGTTCCATCGCACACCAAAAGCGCAGTAGTGCTCTGAGCAATTGTTACTGTTGCTCCGCCACCGACTGCAGTCTTTACGGTGAACGTATAGGAGCCGGAGGTGTTATTGGTAATTGTGTACAGTTGTACAGTTGATGGTACAACTACGATCTGGTTAGACGTCAGCGTTCCAGCATAAATTTGGATCGTATTGGCCGCCTGAGTTGCGCTCAGGGTAGTTGTTCCGCCGGTAACCGACAGCGACAACAGCGTGTAAGCAAAGCTGTTAGAGCGTCCATAGCCAAACGTGTTCCAGCCGGTGCCGTTGGAGACGATCACCAACGACTCGGTGAGCTGTAGCTGCTGGGTAGCGTTGCCATCGATGGTATCCGTACCGGCAGGGTTGATCGTCAGGATGCCAGTGCCGTTGTTGCGGATCTGGCAGAACCAACCAGCGCCCACAGTACCAGCCGACGGCATAGTGAACGTGCCAACACCGCTGCCCCAGACAACAAACTGCGCCTGCACAGTCGCTGGTAGAGTTACGCTCGAGTAGTAAGTAACTACGTTGTAGATCTGGTTTAGCGTGGTGCCGATGGCTTGTAGACCATATCCGGCAAGGGTTGATGCATTTGCTGCTGAGGTCCCAGCGCCGAGCACCACGGTGGCCCATGTACCGGCATCAGTTGAGTTGTCGGTCAGGTAAATGTAGTTGGCCACGCCCGATGCGATGGAAACAACAGAAGGCCCGCTGTTGTTAGTGCTGTAACCACGGACCGTGATGGAGTTACTGCCGATGTTGCGGATCAGGATGGTCTGGCCAGTGGAGACCTGCGTAGCAGGAGGCAGTGTCAAAGACAGGCCCGCAGTGGCCGTGATGTCGATGATGTTGCTGGCCGGTATGCCAGTAGTGCCATTGATTGGCCAGTCCAGCGTCGTGTTGGCCGTAATGGACAGCGACTCATAGCTTACCGACGATGGGTTTATTGTTTGCCCGGTAAACGGGTTAACGTAAGTGGTCATGGTTAGGAGTCCTGAACAATAGCTTGGCGATCACCGACGCGCAGTTGGTCCTCAACCTTGAGGGCGGCAATTGCGGTATCAAAGATCTGGGACCAGACTTGCAAGCGCGCATCGTCTTTTAGGAAAGGTGCAGTTTGCTTGAGCGTGCCAAACAGCAAAGCATTGGGTGCGTTACGAGTCAGCCAGTTGGTTTGGTTGCTGGAAGACAACGGAGTGAGGCGGGTGTATACCAGCGCCTCAAAAGCAAAGTTAGCGCTTGGTGTCGGCGCTACAAACCAGTGGTCGTAATCGTAATCAGAGTAATACAGCGGCGTGCCGGTGGTAGTTACGTCGGGAGAGTAGCTGCTGAGGTACTCGAGCTTGCGCAGGTAAACAGGCTGCTTGCTTCCGGCAGCGGTGGTCAGGGTCATCGATACCGTCTTGCGCCACAAGGCTGGTTTAGCAATAACCGGGTTGCTTGCAGTCATGGTGCCGTCGGCCACAATCATCTGGCCCAAGGTCTTGATGTTCTCGGCAATCTCAAACTCGGCCAGCATGATGGCCGTGGGGATGAAGTTAACAACGGCGGCGTCGCTACGCTCAAGGTACTGGAGTACCAGACTTGTAAGGTTGTCGTAAGTCAGAGCGTATGCCGTGGTTGCCATGGAATATCCTAGGAGAGGAATAAAGCGCGTTCATCAATGCGGCGATTTTGCAGCCCTTTAAGGATTTTACCCCCAGCCATGCAATATTTCAAGAATTCGTCCGCAGCGCCCGCCTTATCACCGCGAAGCAGTTTCTGGCGAAGCGTAGAACGCTGGAGTGTCCCAAGGCCGACGTTAAAAGCAAAACTGACAAGGCCATCAAACATACCTTGTGTAAGAGGGATAGGACAGAACTGCTCGACCCCGCGTTCAAATCTAGCCAAATCTGCTGCAAGTATTCCATCTACTTCCTCCATAGGGAAAACCCTATCATCCTCTGGACGTAATGCAAAGCCATCACGCTCTTCCAGTTTTAACTTTCCTTGCTCAGGGTACAGAACATGACCTACACCAATTGTCCAAAGGCGGGCGCTACAGCGATATGCACGCTGGCGGGTGCCCTCGTGGTGCTTAATCACGCCCAGCGCTTTGTCAGAGACCTTCATTTGCCGAACGCCCTGCCGCCAAAGTGAAACGCAATAATTGAAGCAAACAGGGCTTGGGTATTGGAATCCCACAGCTTCTCAGCCAGCACAGGGAACTGAACGCCGTTGTTGTAGCCGTAGATAAACAAGCCGATATCCACAAAGCACAGTAGAGCAAAGAAACCAAGGGTAATAAAGCTACGGACACCTGCGCGGAGGTTTTTCATCCATTGGCTAGTTCCCTCGTTTAAACTTTCATCGTGCTGATAGATGGCGTTCATCTCGGCCACTTGGGCGTTTACGAGGTTCTCGTTGCCCTTGGCAGTGGTCTCCATCTCAAGCTGGGCGCTATGTATCTGCTCAATTCGCTCCTGTGCTTCAAACCCAGCCTTGCGTAACTCAAGCTCCCGCTCAATCTGCATCCGGGCCAAATCCAGTTCGTGGC
>Ga0304729_1001483_pt1 | contig 15434 bp, 10 predicted proteins | sample C_131016_MF_Meta_FD_190475 | JGI IMG/M metagenome (GOLD analysis project Ga0304729, IMG submission 190475) | Freshwater microbial communities from Lake Croche, Canada to study carbon cycling - C_131016_MF_MetaG (v2) (version 2) | ecosystem: Environmental > Aquatic > Freshwater > Lake | place... | reverse complement strand
ATTGCAGCTAAAAATCCTAATAAAGTTGTAGCTAGGATAGTTAATCCGGGCCTTGGTAAAATATAACTATCACTAACACGAGCAGCTCTATATATTTTTGCATCTTCATTGACAAGAACCAATTGATTCTTGGGGTCATAATGCAAAATATAATTATTCTTAATACCATTTGTCAAAACAAGTAATTCCGCAGCAATCCCATTAACACATTGCTCAGCCCTTTCCTTTCCTGGTATACGCACTAAGAGCATTAGATTTCGCTCTCCACCATCAACATCAGTTGCATATACTGCATTTACAAATTTTTTTCGATCAGTATTGGTATCTTCCAATCCACATATTTTAAGCATTTCTGGCGTAATGGTCGCTGGGTTAAGTAAGATTCGACGGGCGTTTAGGGTTGATGGTACAGCGATTGTCTCTTTAACAATACCCTCTGCACTAATTTGATTGGTTTGCGGCAAGGAAATAAAGAGAAAGGCCTCATAAATCTTTGGAGTTAATAAGCAATAACTTAGGCCTACTAAAAACCCTGCAGCTGATAAAAATGCTAAATGGCGCCAATTTTGCCCAAGAAACTGGATAATTTGCTTAAATGTTAATTCATACATAGGTTAATCAATTGGGCTCGAGGTCGGATAGAATAGGTGGTTACTTACTTAGCCAATTGTAGTCAATCTTCATTTGCAAAACCCAGTGCCAATTAATCGAACTATTTACCAATCTTTAATTAACCTATGGGGGCATATTAGCCGCCGTCGGAAGAAGCAATTTTTCTTACTCACATTACTAATTATTGCAGCCTCATTAGCAGAAATCATTAGTATTGGAGCCGTAATTCCTTTCCTGGCAACCCTGACCGAGCCTCAACGTATTTATAGCCTGGCTATTGCTCAGCCGATTATTCAATTTTTAGGTATATCCAATAGTAGCCAACTACTTTTGCCGCTGACTATTACGTTTGGTGTTGCAGCAATTATGGCAGGAGTAATGCGCCTCGCTCTACTTTGGAGTAGTACCCGTCTTTCATTTGCCACTGGGGCCGACCTTAGTTATGACATTTATTTGCGTACGCTGCATCAAGATTATGAGGTCCATATCGCCCGAAATAGCAGCATCATCATTGACGGTATTTTAAATAAGCCTTCAATCGTAATTTATGAAATAGTAATGCCAGTAATTAATTTTCTTAGTTCATTGCTCATGCTAACTGTAATTTTAATTGCCTTAGTCTTTGTGGACCCCACTACGGCACTAATCTCTTTTACTGGTTTTGGTTTTATTTATCTTGGAGTTGTCCTGATTAGTCGCAATCGACTAGTAATTAATAGTGAAGCAATTGCCCGCGAATCAAGCGGCGTAATTAAATCACTACAAGAGGGCTTAGGGGGAATTCGTGATGTATTAATTGATGGTAGCCAAGCTACCTACCTAAAAATATTTCAGCGCTCAGATGCACAGCTACGACGTGCACAAGGCGACAACGCCTTTATTACTGCTGGTCCGCGCTTTGCTGTGGAAGCTTTAGGCATGTTGCTGATTGCAGCGCTAGCCTACTTTCTAAGCCAGCAAATGGAGGGCTTTGCAAAAACTATTCCCATTCTTGGGGCCTTTGCCCTGGGAGCGCAACGCTTATTTCCAAACTTGCAACAAGTCTATGCGTCTTGGGCCAAGATTAAAGGAGGGCAAGCATCCCTGAATGATGCGCTCTACTTATTAAACCAACCGATGCCGCAAGATATAAAAAATACAGCTAACGATGAGTCCGAACTAGCACCAATCTATTTTCAGCGGGACATCAAGATTCAAAATCTATCATTTCGATACCATTCAGATTCTCCGTGGGTACTTCAAAATCTATCTCTTACGATTCCAAGGGGTGGCAGAATTGGCTTTATTGGCGCAACAGGTTGCGGTAAAAGTACTTTACTCGATATCGTGATGGGGCTTCTTAGTCCGCTGGAAGGCCAATTACAGGTTGATGGTCAAGCTATTACTCACGCAAACCTCCGGGCTTGGCAAAAGCATATTGCACATGTGCCTCAAACTATCTTTTTAGCCGATAGTACGATCGCCGAAAATATTGCTTTTGGCACCCCTAAAAACGAGATTGATCCCGAGCGGGTTCGTCAGGCCGCATCTCAGTCACACATTGCCGATGTCATTGAATCTTGGCCAAAACAATACGATACCCTGGTTGGTGAGCGCGGAGCGCGCTTATCCGGTGGTCAACGACAACGTATTGGTATCGCCCGGGCGCTTTATAAGCAGGCTGATGTGATTATTTTTGATGAGGCTACTAGCGCCCTTGATAACGAAACTGAGGAGAGTGTCATTCAAGCTATTGAGGGCTTACGTAGCGAGATCACCACCCTAATTATTGCCCATCGACTAAGTACCCTTCGTAACTGTACGCAAATATTTGAATTGGGTAATGGAGGCATTCAACGAGTAACAAGTTATGCCGATCTCAACTCAAGCACGAATAAAAATTAAAGGTATGGATTTTTTGGCAAATCTTTCACTTGCCACCCAAACTCTTTTAATGCTGCGATAGTTTTTTGGACGGGCGCCTCTTTAAATAAAGCTGCAGTTATTAGTTGTGTTTTCATTAAGCCCACCTTTACCATGGCATCAAAAATGACAATCTTGAACTTAATTTTACGGGTCATTTTTTTATCATGCTCCGTTGTTGGCTGTAATGGCACAAGCTCTACCCCGGAAATATAAGCATCATTGCAACCAGTATAGGCAATTTTATTGTGATGCAGCCCTAGTAAAAATTTTTCTAATTCTCGCTCTGAGACTGAATAAACAAAATTACCAACCTCCTCAAAACCATATTGATCAGGCCTTCTACCCAGCAAAGCCTTAAGAAAACGCGACACCACAGATAAACTGGCGCGATCAACCATCTGATCCCTTGGCTCGCATAATATGACGGCCTTTTTAGCAACCCGAAACATTTCACTTAATGCAATAAAAGGTCTGGGGAAATGGTGAAAAGCCTCTTTACAGTAGATGTAATCAAAGGCGTTATCAGCAAAATTGAGTAGCTCAGCGTTCTGCGCAGAATAGTCTTGAATAAAACCCTGTTCATGACCAATTTTTAACAAAGTATCGGAAATATCAGAGCAATGTACTGGTTTTGCGCCAAGAGAGAGTAAATAATGGGCATCAGTGCCGTAACGCCCGTCGCCAATTGTCAGCCAACTAGCATTAGGGTCAGATGCTACAAATGCTTTTAAAGGGGTGCGCATCCGTAAATGCCGCCAGTAATCGAGCGTGTCATCACGCAGCCAAGTTTCGCCCATTCGCTTTTGTTCTGGATTTTGAATCACCGCATCCCACTCTGCCTGAGACTTATCGTAAATAATCTCACTCATGCCGCATGTTCCTTACGCTCACCACCTTGGTCATCCGCTATTACATATAAAGGGCGTTGTTTTACCTCATTAAAAATTCGGGCAATGTATTCCCCTAGAATACCGATAGAAAAAAGTTGTACTCCTGAAAAGAGCATTAAGGCAACAGTAAGTGTAGGCCAACCGCTAGTCGGGTTACCAAAAATCATTGTCACAACTATCACATAAATTCCATAAAGAAGCGCTAAACAAGCAATCGCAATACCAACTAAAGTCCACACTCTTAATGGCAAAGTACTAAAAGAAGTAAGTCCAGATAAAGCTAGCTTGGCTAAATTTTGAATTCCAAAACTAGAAGTCCCAGTCTTACGCTCTTTTGGTACAAAAGGTAAGGCAACAGCCTTAAACCCAACCCAAGCATATAGGCCCTTCATAAAACGGTTTCGCTCTGGTAAGTCCTTCAATGCATTAACAACTTTTCTATCTAGCCAACGAAAATCACCTGCATTTTGGGGAATATTAATTTCTGAAAAGTTCATTAAGGCATAAAATCCTTTGGTACCTAGGCGTTTTATCCAGCCTTCCTCTTCTCGATTCACAATGACGCCATAAATCATGTCATAGCCACTTTGCCAAAGTGCAGCCATTTCAGATAATTTTTCTAGGGGATGCTGAAAATCAGCATCAATAAGTACCACAGCATCTCCAAATGCATGGTCAATTCCAGCCATCAGAGCAGCTTCTTTGCCAAAATTTCGGGAAAACTCTAAATAACGTGTCTGATTTTTACTAAAGCTAGGCTGGCTAAATGCTTCTATCGCTACCTCCCTAGTAGCATCAGTGCTGCCATCATTAATCACTAGAATCTCAAAATTGGGCGTGATCGATTGCAACGCTGTTTGTAAAGTAGCAATAAATTCAGTCAAATGAGCTGACTCATTATGACAAGGCACTACCGCACTTAAGTAAAAAGATATTGGGCGTGGATAACTCAAAGGGCTGATTGTTTGGGAATTAGACATGGCTTTTATTATAATTAAGGCATTTATAGCACTTAATGCTGGCATCGAGCTTACTTGTTGCGAACCGCTTAAATAGAGCTTAAACCATCCCTTGAAACTACCCTCCTCATTCCAAGCCACCCTAATCTCGCTTCTACTAGGTAGTTTTGTCTTTCTGCTAGTGGTGGGCCCTAATCCCCTAAATCCCATAAATATTGCCTGGTTACAGGGCTTAGACCCTATTCAACATTACTTAGGGTGGGTTTTTTATCGACAAGGGCCGTGGACAGTACCGCTTGGCCTAAGCCCTGATTTTGGGCTTGATATCAGCGCCTCGATTGTCTATGTCGACAGTATTCCCCTATTGGCAATACTCTTTAAACCCTTTGCACCAATTCTTCCTAAGACATTTCAATATTTCGGAATCTGGTTATGGCTGTGCTTTATTTTGCAAGCCATTTTTGCTTGGAAATTAATCTCACTTATTACCCCAGATCGAATCATCTGCTTGCTAGCTAGCGGCCTACTACTTTTTAGCCCAATCCTACTTTATCGAGTCGGGGTGCACTCAAGCCTTGTAGGTCAATTTATTATTCTCTGGGCACTCTATCTTTGTTTTAAGCCAAGCAAAAAAATCCCTCTATTTTGGTGGTTAGCATTACTTTCAATCGCTATTCTTGTGCACTTTTATCTTTTTATAATTGCTCTAGGGCTCTGGTTTAGCAATATATATTTACATGTATTTTCGCTAAAAACAATTTCAATTAAAAAAGTCTTCTTTGAATTAACTGCAGTACTACTCTGGATTATTTTTCTTGCTTGGCAGGCTGGTTACTTTCTCATGGGAGGAAGCGCTTTAGGTGCGGGCGCTTATGGTATTGGACGGATGAATTTATTGGCGCCAATCAATTCAAATGGCTGGTCATATGTACTGTCTTCCATTCCCAATACCTTGGCAGCTTATGAAAGTTTTGATTTTTTTGGTTTAGGTGCGCTCTTTTTAATACTGGTTGCCGTGCCAATTCTTATTAAACAGTATATAAAAATAGGCTCGTCACTAAGTCGCCAAGTATTTCTAATCGCGTTAATGATCTTATTTACTCTTTTTGCAATTACCAATCAAATAGGATTTGGCTCATTGAACTTCACCATTCCCATCCCTCATTGGCTTTTTTCAATTGCCAGTATTTTGCGTGCTTCAGCAAGACTCTTTTGGCCCGTCTTCTACATACTAATTTTAGGGGCGATTTATCTATTAGTACGATTCCATTCAAAACGCACAGCGTTAATTTTTTTATGCTTTGGTTTTTTCATGCAAATCTTAGATACAAGCGCTGGATGGTGGCCTATACGCCAAAAAATAACAAAAGACTCATTGGGGGTGGATGCATTGACTGTTGCAATAGCTCCGCTAGCCGACCCTTTTTGGGAAAATGCTGCCAAACAATATCGCAATGTACTGGTGGTTCCAGCGCAAGATCCACCAGGCAAGATTCCTTATGACTGGTCTAAATACGCTACTTATGCCGCAAAAAATAAAATGGCCACCAATTCTGTTTATCTAGCGCGAGTAGATGCTGACAAGCTCAAGTCGTTTCATCAAAAATTTGAAACCATGACCACAACAGGTCAATATGACCCTCACTCCTTATATATCTTAGGCGATGAAAAACTGCTTCCAATACTCATGCATCTCGATTCTCAAACCGATCTTTTAGCGCGCATTAATAATATCAATATACTGGCGCCTGGATGGAAAACCTGCTCTAGTTGTCCACAAGTCCCTAAAAGTAATGAGATTATGGGGGCCATACCAAAAACTACCACAACAGAAAAAATCCTCTTTTCAAATCAGGGCATTGGTAAAAATTTTTTAGTCGGTGTTGGTGCTTGGCCTATAGTAGGTTGGGGTTGGTCTTATCCTGAAAGCTTTGGAGTTTGGTCAGAAGGTGATCACGCCAAACTAACCATTCCACTTCCTCAAGATGCTAGTGGACTACTTGCGCCAGTTAAGGGAATTAAGTTTGAGATGCGTGCTTTAGTTACCCCCGGACACCCACAGCAACAGCTTGATCTCTGGGTTAATGGCGAATATCAAAAAACTTTTATCTTAAAGGCTGCAAACGATAACCAAATTGAGGTCTCGATTCCCAAGAGTTCAAAAGATTATGTTGCCATTGAACTGAAGCTTCCTAATAAAATAAAGCCTCAAGACCTTGGCCTAGGATCGGATACTCGGGAGTTAAGTGTTGGCCTAATTCAAGCAACATGGTATTGAAATTGTTAATACCTAAATGATCTTATTTACATGACGCAAAAATATATTATTTCCATTTTTGGTTATTTGTTAATTACGGCATTTTTAACTATTGCCGCCTTAGTCTTATTTTTTCTGATTGCATTAGGCTCCGAACTCACAATGCCCATTATCAGTAGGGACCGACCCTCTGGAAAGAACTTATATGAACACTCTAATCAGGTTGGTTGGAAATTAAAGCCTAATTTAGAACTTTTTCTACAAAATTCACAAGGAGACAGAGTGGGTCAATTACCTTTTTTATCTACCGATAAAAATGGTTATCGATCAACCCCTCCCTTTCAGGAAAATAGACCAATCGGGATCGTTTTGGGCGATTCATTTGCACAAGGCTTTTTTCTCAGTAATGAAGAATCGATACCATGGAAAATCGCCGAATTAACAAATAGTAATGTCATTAATACTGGGGTTGGAGGCTACTCAACCGATCAAGAACTGATGACGCTAGAAAAATTAGCCTCAACTCCAATGAATTGGGTTGTTTTATTAATCTGCGCTAACGATTTAAGAGCAAATTTAGAGAACGAAAGCTGGGGTCTTAAAAAACCCCGTTATAAGATCTCTGGCTCATCAGTGGATTTCACGCATATTGAGCCACCCAACGGAATGAATGGTAGTAAAGTCACAAAAGAGAGTGATTTATGTTGTGCGCCCACCGCTACCTCAATCTTTGAATTTACAAAACAAAAATGGTTAAGCTATTTAAGACTACTTCTCAAGCCAATGCAATTAGTCTCTCAGATTAGGCAAGATTATCAGTGGGCCTTTCCTTTTGATAATCAATATCAATATATCCTACCATTGTCGTTTTATCGCGAACCAAACAGTCTACTACGTGAATGGGATATCACTTTTCAAATTATTAAGCAGATAGATACACTTGTAAAAAAAAGGGGGGCTAATTTTTTCGTCGTCTATATTCCTGAAATTGCGCAAATGGAAAATCAAGATGATATTGGGGATAAAAATCGACCGCAGCAATTTTTTATGTCTGAATGTCACGAACGAGGAATTAACTGTATTGATCCTACTGAAGTAATTAAGCCTCTTGCTAAAAAAGCATACATTCAGGATGATGGGCATCTTGCCCCTATGGGCGCCAATATTATTGCCACAATAGTAAGCCAAGCAATTCTTAATCGCTCCGAGAGTCTCCCTACAACACCCTCACAATTAGAGATGACGGGGTCACAAAAAAAACCGCAATTGGGAGAAGTGATTGAATTTAGCGCCCAAAAATCGGGGGTCTATTTTCTTAATGGTATTGGCAATTATTCTCAGGAAGGTTGGGGTTGGTCTTTTCCAGAATCATGGGGCACTTGGTCGGAAGGTCGAAAAGCCCAAATCGCCTTGCCATTGCCAGTTAATCAAGCAAAGCAGTTAACAATTTTGGCAAGGGTATTTACTACACCTGCCCAACCAAAGCAAGTGATCGAAATTTGGCTAAATGGTAACTATCAAAAAACCATTAGCTTAAGCCAAGCGGGTGATAATCCGATTGTGATTAACCTAAGCGTATTGAAAAAAAATGAACGTTTTGCCTTAATTGAGTTTCGCTTTGAAAATCAACATAAACCATCCAAGATGACTAACAGCACTGATACACGTGAATTAGCTCTTGGCATTGTGAACGCCCGCTTCGAATGAAATAGCGCGAAAATATATCCATGAGCCCAATAGTTTCAGTCATCATCCCAACCTATCAACGAAAAAAGGGGATTGTTCGTGCCGTCGAGTCTGCTTTAGCACAAAAAATGACAGCTCACTTTGAAGTCATCGTAATCGATGACGGCACTGAAGAGGGCCACCTAGCAAAACCAGTGCTCCAAAGATACATTGATGCAGGGCAAATTCAATACATTCAAAATACAGGGCCCCATGGCGCTGCTTTCGCAAGAAATTTAGGCGTGAGTCAAGCCAAAGGAAAATACATCACTTTTTTAGATGATGATGATTGTTATTTGCCAGGTCGCCTAAATAATATGCTAAGTACTATTGAGGCAAATAATTATGTCTTTGTTTCGGCGACGCGCTTTCATGAGTATTTTGATTTTCAAGTAATTAAGCCGTTACAAGGTCAGCTCAGTGGCCTGATTTCATTAAATGATATTCAATGGATTAATGATATTGATATCGGCATACTTCTTAAACGACAAGACTTTCTAGATTTGGATGGTTATGACACTGCTTTTAATAATTTAGAAGATTGGGATTTTTTACTTCGTCTTTTACAAAAAGGTAATGGTTTCAAACTTGAACGGCAAGATTATGCAGAAAATGTTGATCCGGATCGTTCGCGCAATTCTGACAAGGGTCATCTTGGTTATCGCCAAATTGCTGAAAAACACCATGCGATCTTTGGTGACCGTTGGTATGGAACGATGTTAGCTATCTCCGATCAGGGAAAGGGTCTGCTAAACCTTCAAAAGGCGCTGGGCTATTCATTTCGATATAAAACAATTAGCCCATTCACGATATATTTACGTCAACTATTGCGATAATGCGTAAGCAATCTTTTTTACCCATTCTATTGGGCTTGAGTGTCTGTTTAATCGTCATTGGCTTATCGCCTTTAAACCCCTTAAATACCGACTGGCTTCAAGGCAACACCGACCCTACCCAACATTACTTAGGTTGGGTTTTTTTTAGATCAAGCCCATGGACTTTTCCACTAGGTCTTAACCCCCTTTATGGTCTTGACATTAGCTCTTCTATTGTGTTCAGTGATTCGATTCCACTTTTAGCAATTTTATTTAAGCCTATCTCAGGCTTATTGCCAACGCCATTTCAGTACTTTGGTATTTGGTTCTTACTCTGTTTTATTTTGCAAGCGTGGTTTGCCTGGAAATTAATGAATTTAATTTCCACATCGCTCTGGGTTAACTTAGTGGCGACAGGAATATTTCTTTTTGCACCTGTAATGCTGTTTCGCATTGGACTGCACGCCGCCTTAGTTGGGCAGTTTGTCATTCTTGCTGGCTTATATCTTAATTTACGCCCCAATCAAAAGCAGGGTACTTTATGGTGGACATTACTCCTTACTTGCTCTGTACTTATTCACTTTTATTTATTTGTGATGGTTTTAGTACTGTGGCTTTGCAATCTAATGAAAAATTTTTTCGGGCGAGAACGATCACTCTCTCTTAAAATACAATGCTGCGCTCGAGAAATTAGTATTATTATTTTTTGTGTTGGCGTAGCAATGTGGCAAGCTGGTTATTTTTTACTAGGCCCAAAATCTGCTGCTGCTGAAGGATACGGCCTTTATAAATTCACCATCCTTTCACTCTTTGATAGCAATGGTTGGTCATATTTATTGCCAGAGATCCCAAATGGTTTTGATGCAGGCGAAGGATTTAACTATCTTGGGCTTGGCTTACTTTTTTTAGCCCTATTTTATGGCTTAGCGCTTTTAAAAGGCAAAATAAAACTTGTGCCTTTGATGCGTCATTGGCCATTTTTATTGATTGGAATTTTAGGGCTAATTATTTTTTCACTATCCAATCAAATTGCTATCGGAATCTGGACTATTTCCTATCCTTTACCCCAGTCGCTACTGAATCTGGCTAGCGCTTTACGCTCCTCAGGTCGACTTTTTTGGCCCGCTTACTACCTCTTAATCTTTTTATTCATTTATCTTGTCATTCGTAGCTTTAAGCCCAAACAAAGCCTGATTATTCTTTCGGTCGCCTTAGCTTTACAAGCGCTTGATACAAGTGCAGGATGGTTACCAATAAGAAATTATTTGCAAATTGCCTCAAGCTCGCCTTATCGGTCGCCGCTTATTAGCCCTGCCTGGAAGCAATTAGCGCAGTGCTACACCAAAGTATTGCGCGTGCCGATTGGTAATTCACTAGCAGACTGGAGTGTGTTTGCTAACTATGCTGCTAGTTATGGGTTAGGTACTAATTCGGTATTTTTATCGCGGGTTGAAGGAAAAATTCCTGCTGCTAATCAAGCTTTACTGCAAGCACTCCAAGCTCACCGGCTTGACCCCCAAGCAATCTATATCTTGGGTGACCAAGAAATACTTCCTTTTTTGTCTGTTATTGAGTCCACTGACTTACTATCTCGTATTGATGGCTATAACGTATTAATACCCAATGCTGCGCAATGCATCTCTTTCTCAATACCAGCTGGCTCGCTATTAACAAGCAGTGCGGTTAGTCCAGGCATTAATGAAATGATTTATTTTTCACGCACCAGTCAATATACTCATACCTATCTTCAGGCAGGCTGGGCTTTTCCAGAAACTTGGGGTACCTGGTCTGCCAGCGGTAAAACAACTTTATTATTACCGCTACCCCAAAAACCTGCAAATACACTCCGTTTGCAATTACGTGCATTGGTATCGGCACAACATCCTCAGCAAAGAGTTGGCGTCTTAATTGATGGGCAAAGCGAACAACAATTTACACTTACTTCACCTAGTAGCCAAACCCTTGAGATTGCCCTGCCCAACCATTCATCCCCACAACGTCTAGTCAAAATTGAATTGAATTTACCCGATCGTATCCGCCCTAAAAACCTCGGCATGGGTAATGATGATCGAGAATTAGCGATTGGTCTTGAATCGGCGAGTTTTCATTGAGCTCCAAAATTCACTCCTCTCGCCTCATCTTAGTGAGTGCCTATTGCCTGTCGGTCCTATTTGTTGCCCTGAGTCTGCTTGGTCTTTTATTTGCCCTCGCGGCTGGCTCAGAACTCTTCATGCCTTTTGTGGCGACTAATCGTCTACCGATTATTGAGCGTGGCTATTATGATCACTCCAATGAGCTTGGCTGGAGGCTCAAGCCAAATCTGCAAATTGATTTAATCACCCAGGATGAGCCCCCCAAAGTCAGCCCTTATTTCAGCACGAATTCCGCAGGCTTTCGCTCTACCCCCGCATTTAAAGCGAATTTACCCACGGGCATTGTCCTGGGTGACTCGATGGCACAGGGGTTTTATCTTACTGATCGCCAGTCACTGCCATGGCGCTTAGCGGAAATTACCCAGACCAATGTGATCAACGCAGGTGTTGGCGGCTATTCATCAGACCAAGAGCTGATCCTACTTGAAAAAATTATTCGCAAAGATATCAAATGGGTCGTACTACTTTTTTTTGCTAATGATTTACCCTGGAACTCAGAACGCGCTAGTTGGGGATTACATAAACCACGTTTTCAAATTGATGAAAATGGCAAAGTAAATTTCAAGAGCATTGAGCCGCCGATGCAAAGTAATACCCCTCATGAATCAAGCAGCACTACAAATAGCACTATCAAAAACCCCGCCCGAATCGTTCAACCGGCTACAAGTGCTGACCCATGGGAACGTGTGTCTTCTCCAACTGGCAGCACTATTTGCTGCGCTTATGATGGGAAAAAACAGTGGCGCGCTATCAAAGAAAAGTTTCTGGCGTATTTTGCCTTAACCCCAGAACCTCAAAAGCTCATCACCCGTATTCGGGAAGACTATAAATGGATCTTTCCTTACCCCGGCCAATATAGCTATATTCTGCCTAAGCCGTTTTATACCGAACCCCAATCATTTACCAAACAATGGAGTGTTGCGTTTCAGATGATGTCGCGTATGAAGGCGATTAGTGAGGCGCATGGCGCAAATTTTTATGTTGCCTATGTCCCTGAGATTGGTCAAATTCTCAATCAAGATGGGATTAGCGACGCACAATTGCCGCAACAATTTTTCATGCAACAGTGTGAAAAAAATGGACTACTATGCTTAGACCCTAGCGCTGATTTTAAAAAAGATGCAATGCACGTTTTTGTACAAGATGATGGACACCTCTCACCTATTGGCGCTAATGTATTAGCAAAACTCATTGCTACTAATTTAAATACAAGTGCGACCAATAAAAAGCCTTGAGTAAATCAGTTCAAATAATTAAATCCTAAATTAATGAAACGCCTTTTAGCCCTTTTTAAAATCATACTAGGTGCCATACTAGTCGGAATGCTGGGTTACGCTCTTGTAGCAGGAAGCGCCTTACTTCTCTATCGCCAGCCTAGCTTACAGTTAGGAGAATCCATCACTTTTAGTAAGCCGTCAGGCGATCAACCCATTCCCTACTTAAAATCCGGCTGGGCTTTTCCCGAAGCTTGGGGAGTATGGACTCTTGGCAAGAAAGCAAGTCTTGCCTTTCCCCTACCAAACAATGCCAAAACCTTAGTCATTACTGGGCGCGCGTTAGTATCAAAAGAGCACCCCAGCCAAATTGTCGATATTTATTTCGGTGATACGCTGGCAAAAAGTGTCATACTAAGTCAGGCCGATGGTAATCGCATGACAATTGATCTCACGAAAGAAGTGGGGGAGACCGATGCAAATGGAGCAAAGCAAATCTTAATTACTTTGGTATTACCGCAAGCAGTAAAGCCCAAAGATATTGGTATCGGCGATGATGAGCGAGAACTTGGCTTTGGGATAATAAATGCGGTATTTCACTAAGCTCCTGAGGCACAAATATTGAGAAATTTCAAAATAAATGACCAAAAAAATTCTTCTTTAATTTTAGTCGGTGGGTTTGCATTTTTAATCTTCTTGTTTTTGGCATGTATTAGTTATTTTTTTAAAACAATAGATTACTTTAATGCTATTCCAGGCGATTTAATTGATCCTCGTTTTAATAATGTCATCCTCGAGCATATCTATGGATGGCTTATTGGCCGCTGGCCCAGCCTTTGGAGTCCCTTATTTTTTTTCCCATTTAAAAATGTACTCGCCTTTAGTGATAATCATTTTGGCTCTGTTGTTTTTTATGCTTTGCTACGCTTTGTTGGTTTTTCAAGAGAATTATCAATGAGTGGATGGGTTTTAATTGGTTGTGTCTTAAATTTTCTTGCTACTTTCTGGGTCATTAAGCGCCTCGGATTTAGTGCCTTTGGCGCATCTGCTGGCGCCTTTGTCTTTTCGGCATCTTTACCAGTCTTAGGTTTTGAAGAGTATGCGCAACTTATTTACCGCTTTGCCATACCTCTTGCTTTTTATTATTTTTGGCGTTTTCTCAATAATAAAGATGTTGTTAGTTTGGGATGGGCTGCAATTTGGACGGCCGAGCAGTTCTATTGCTCAATTTATTTGGGGGTATTTTTAGTTTATTTATTGGTAGCACTGTTCATAGCCTCCTTATTTGTTCTTCCCAGTGGTTATTTACAGTCTTTACGGCGAGGTTGGAAAAACGAAGTAACGCAAAGAAAATTGACTGCCTTAGCAGGGATTTTCTTTGGGGTTTTAGCGACAACGATTTTACTGTGGAAATACTATCTTGTAGCCAAGGAATATAGCTTTCACCGTGTCATTGCCGACAACATAAACCTGCTACCCAAACTCAGTAGTTACCTCTTAGCTGATAACTCTAGACTCAGCTCATTTGTTGGTGGATGGGTTGACAATATAGCCTGGCGACACCCTCAACAACTTTTTATCGGGATTGGCGTTTTTCTACTCCTTATCTACGGCTTATGGGTAGTGTGGCATAAAAAATTAACCTCTATCTCAAGGTTCCCCGCAGCGAAGAGCGGGCTAATTAAGACATCTTGTATTACTTTATTGCTGTTATTTCTGTTCACTCTCAATTTTAACGGCCACTCCCTATATCAGTTTGTATTCCTAATTAATGGGCTTTCATCGGTGCAATATGTAAGTCGAATTATTCTTGTCATGCTGTTACCGATTAGCCTTGTAATAGCCTTTGCCTGTGACTCTCTTCAAAAAAATATTGCAAAAAATGCTTATCAACAGGTACTGCTAATACCAGTAATTGGCTTTCTGCTAGCAATTGAACCGTTATTCTTTTCATCCTATCGCACACCTATCGCAGACTGGAAAGGACGTATAACTGAGATTACTTCTTTAATGAATAATTCACTGTCTGCAAAGGCAAATTCAAACAATATTCTCTTTATAGATAAAAGAATAAATGTTTATGAATCTGTTTCTGCTTTAGATGCCATGATTATTTCTCAGGATTTAGGAATCCCAACCATTAATGGTTACTCAGGGAATATTCCATCAATTCTTCCTGCCTATCTAACCAGGAATGGCTGCTTTACAACCCTTGAAAAATTGATTGCTTTTGAAGACTTTTCTCATTTTTCAAGAGCAACAACAACGAATTTTGAAGCTCGTATTTTTATAATCCCAGTAGATACACTGCCACAATATATTGAATTCAATATCCCTGATGTAACCCTAGGTGAGCCTATTGTGTTTGGCAATAGTGTATTAAATCCTCCCTACCACTTAGAGTGTGGCTGGGAAAGGGAGTCAATAGGAATGTGGTCAACCCAATACCGAGCCAAACTCATCCTGCCCATGCCTAAAGATGTAAAAAATTTAAATAAGCCTTTGTCATTAGAACTTAAAGTCATTACACATACTAACCCCTCACATCTAGATCAAAAAGTGTTAATCAAAATTAATGGGCAGCCTCTAAAGTTTGAAACTATTGGCATAGCCCCCAATGTTACAATTTCTATACCTTTATCCGCACAAATAACTTATCAACGCTATTTAGCTCTCGAATTTATTTTGCCGGATGCTATAAGTCCTTTAAGTTTAAAAATGGGTACAGATTCACGAACCCTTGGAATAAAACTTATTAATGCAAAATTTATTTAAATCCCCCCCTTGCCAAACCTCCCCTACCGCTCTGATATTGATGGCTTACGTGCCCTAGCAGTTTTGCTCGTGGTGGGCTTTCATGCCTTTCCTAGTCTATTGCCTGGTGGCTTTATTGGGGTGGATCTC
>Ga0304729_1001482_pt1 | contig 15445 bp, 16 predicted proteins | sample C_131016_MF_Meta_FD_190475 | JGI IMG/M metagenome (GOLD analysis project Ga0304729, IMG submission 190475) | Freshwater microbial communities from Lake Croche, Canada to study carbon cycling - C_131016_MF_MetaG (v2) (version 2) | ecosystem: Environmental > Aquatic > Freshwater > Lake | place... | reverse complement strand
TTCTTGCCATGCTCAATGCTGTTGTTGAAGTAAGCCAAGCCCTTAGCCGCACTAAAAAATGGGCTAGCACAATCAAATGTAATTTGTAGATTTGGATTATGATACTTTCTAATTGCTTTTTGAATATCAGTAAAGATCACTGCATATTCCAAAATACTGGTACCCAAACAATGAATAAGATCGTGCTTACCTTCTTCAAGTAAACCATCGTGGATTATATGGACCAAGCGTTTTAAGGTAAGATGAATATCAATTTTATTCTGACCACCAAATGCCCAACCATTAAAATAATTGTTTGGATAGATATTTGGATCACAATATTTCTTCATTTCTTCATACCAAGCATCACTTTGTTTATGATCTAACCCCTGCAATACATTTAAGAACTTGCATTTACCATTGCGATTTTGAATAAAGTATTCGTTATTGATGTGTGTAGCAGTAATAGCCTGCTCAATAGTTTGTATACCGTGAAGTGATACACCATTTTTGTCTTTCATATCATAAGTCTGTAGAGACTGTGACGGAATATCTAAACACATGCCATAATCCATGTATGTGTCCATCCAATTTAATACAGCTTTACGTTTTATCATAGCGCGTGAACAGTTAGGATTCTTCCAATCAGCCGGCCATTGACCTTTTAATATTTGAAATCCACCACTATCGCCCAACATAAAAGTGCCTTCTTCACGTTTGCGAATAATGCTTTCAGCATGGTCGTCAACAGTAGTATTTAAATTAGCATGACCTGCACTATACAACCCCCACTTATAATAGAATAAACCTTCTTTACTATTAAGAAAGTTTAGTTTTTCTACATCGCCATTAAACCCTGCGGGAATGCGCTCATTAGGGAAATAGTTTTCCCCTTCACGTTGCTTACCTAAACCAGCAATATAAAAACTGCTGACTGCAGGTAAGAACAATGCCCAATCAGATTTATGTGTTTTAGTGAGGTCTACTTGTTTCATTATTTCTGTTGTGCCGGGAATAGATACTGATAATCAGCAATGCCACTATCTACTGTTACTTCCGCTGCCCCTTGATCGCTAAAGCGAACTCGCTTCTCTCCAGGCAAATCTACGATAGAAGTAAAGACTTTAATTGGATAGCTCCAAGCCTTAGATAACTTGCCGCAACCAGTAGCAAAAACAAAATTGCCTGAATGATTAGACGGATCACCAAAATACAACCGAATATCATTACCTTCACTTTTGATAGTAAATGTATTTTCTACTGAGTTAGCTTGAGACTGCTTCTTCAACTTAGCGATTGCGTCGATAGTTGGCTCAAACTCAACATCCCATTTTGCACCCTTAAATGCAACTGGCTTAACCTTATCTTCGACCATACTCTTAGCCATTAGCCTATAGTCGCTGATAAAATCCTTTGAAGCAGTTTCAAAGTGGATGTTAGTTGGTTCATTGTCTTTGTTTCGAGTAATGGTGATGATAGAAGTATCATTATATTCATCAAATGAAACAATGGTCTTTAATGTTCCTAGATTTGGCATACCGAATGTGCCGATTAAATCAGCAATGGGCTTCTTAAAGGTACCATTAACAACTACGGTCTTATCTTCTGCTAGTGCGTGGATATTAGTTTTGGTATCAGAACCAATAATCTTAAGCAAATCAATAACTCCTAAGTTATTAGTATGCTGAATCAAATCAAGTAAATTATCTTTCATGTTTTTCCTTTGTGTTAGAATATTTAGGCATCCGTACTATGTAATATAGTGGATTTTAATGTGAATGTCAATCTGAGTTTATCCGAATGAGAATAAATCATCAAAAGTAGAGGTTGTGTTAGTATTTGACTTTAAATCCCAATTCAGCACACTTAGCAAGTTGCCGATCTTTTTATCAACCAATGTATCTTCCATTAACGCATCATCAAATGGCAACTCAATAAACCATTTTGGCAGTCGCAATTCATCTACTGGATATGCGATACTTGTGAAGTTGAGTGCATTAGAACGTAGTTTACAAACGATAATTTTCATTCCATCAACTATCTTCATAGAATAGTTGTCGCCATTTACCCTACGCAAATAGTTCCAGTTGAGTGCTGCTCTAACATGCCCGGGCATATTTGCTCTGCCAACTTTACTAACTGCTTCTTTTTCACCATATGTAGTAAGATTGTTTACAGACTTGGGTGAACCTTTAGTCCAACTCTCCTGCTTAGCCAACTCAATCTTGAACTCTTTGATCTTCGCAATTATATCTTCTCTAGTTGCACCAGCGAGGACCATTTCAAGTACTTCCATTAAGAATTTCTGAACATATTTGGGAGTATCCGCACGTTTAAGATCAAGACCCATAGCCTTGATGTCGCCCAACTTTCCATTTGTATCCTTACGCTTGCCTTCTTTATCAAAGATGTTAATAGCATAACGCTTCTTGGTAATAAACAGACTACGATCACCAATTAGTTCTCTTCCTGCTTTAATGATTTCCCCGTTCTTTCGTGGTGCATGAAACGCTTTTTCCATGAAACTTGGAAAGCCTTTATTAATTTGTTCGGCAACTCCGTCATAAATTTGAATGGCAATTTCTTTACTCCATTCTTGTTTACCCGCTACCACTTCATCCTTTAACAAGGGCCAAGCAGAAAAATAACATGAGTCAGTATCACCATATACAATGCCTTCACCAGTATGATTATATTCGCCCGTAATTACTTCGTTGATATGTGCGCTCATATGCTTAACGATCTGTCTACCAGATAAAGTTACTGACTGTCCAATACGTTTGTCATAAAAACGGCAATGCTCATTTAATAGTGCGCCATATGCAGAGTTAAGCAAAATTTTACGAACTAGCTGACGCTTATCCCAATACTCTCGATCTTCTTGCGTAGTAGATTCTTTAAGATTTTTTTGCATTACTTTACGATCACTGAACCAGCGAGTTAGCAATCCTGGAATCACTCCTTCAGTTTCATATGAAAAGATTGTACCATTAGCACTGAGTATGTATGGTTTATTAGAGTCAAAGATTATCTTCCAAATTTCAGCAGCACTCATCTCTTCTGATCTACCGTCATGATAGTCTATCGTAATCATAGTACCGCGGTCTTGATTCATGACTGAATTATATTCCAAAGAACCAAATAATCCTTCCCACAAAATACTACCTGTTTCAGGGTCATCATCTTCTTTATAGCGTTTCTTTTCACTAGCCAACCTTCTGCCTTTATCAAGCATATATTGATCAGTCAGTGTTTGTCGTAGCTGACCTACGATAGTTTCTGGAGCCATATTAAGTGATCTAATTACACTAGGATACAGACTGTTAATGTCAACTGCTGCTACCCATTCATGAATACCTTTCTTTGGTACAGCAACGTATGCACCGGCAGCCGGTTGGGTTTCTACTGCGTGAGGATTTCGTCTAGGCTTGTCAGGAACTACAACGCCACGTTCATGCGCTTCATTCATAATAGCCATTTCAATCATAGCTACAGAACCCATAACCGTTGGAAGCAATACAGTATTTTCATGTGCTAGTTGATTGGCTAATTCTAGAAATTTTAGCTTATTGTGAATTTTAACAAGCAACATAGTATCTTGTCGGTTATATTCAATAAACTTCTTAAAATCCTTATTATATAGCTGGTCTAAGGTACCTTCATACTTTGTTTTAGTCTCACCAACTTCCATTTCACCAATTGCATCTAATGAATAAGAATGTCGTGATTCATAGTTGTATTTTTTATATAGTTGAAGATAGTCTAAGTGAACTCTACCAACTAAGTCATATGTTGTTTCTACTTTGCCAAATCGTTCATACTCACGGACTTTAGGCATCTGACCAAGCAAACAAAATTTGCGAGTATCATCCTTACTCATTACTTTAGTGACACGATTAACCATATATGGTATATCGTATCCTTCTGAGTTCCAACCAGTTAGCACATCACTATCTTCAATTAATTGAAAGAATGTTTCAAACATTTCTATTTCACTAGTAAACAGCAAACAATTTTCAAATTGATTTACAATGTCATTGGCTGTTTCTTGGCTCATGTGCTTTGGAGCAATCACTAGCGTTACTAACTGATCTAGCCAATCTAGATACAGCGAAATTGCGGTAACTGGATTAAAAGGGTCATTGGTCGGAGAGAATCCTTTTTCTGGATCAAAATCTACTTCAATGTCAAAAAACACTGTGTGTAATTTCGGTGCGTCTGATTTAATGTAATGTTCAGACAAGCATCTGAACACAACATTGATATCGCTTTCAAATAATTTCTTATTAGAATGGATACGCTTTTCTTTTTCAAACTCCGCCCTCTTGCGAGTAGAAAATCTACTCACAGGATCGCCAAACATAGAGCGATACTTACCCTTTGGATCAGAGTAATACAGCACATAGTTGGCAGGATATTCATTGTAGGTACGCTTACCTTCTTTGGTGCGCTCTACAACAAATATCCTATCATTATCTTTAGCGTGTACCGCGTCAATATATGACATTAAAGAGTCTTACCTACTAGCTCCAAAATAGTATTCAAATCTTCATTTTCTTTATTAGTTTCGCCCAACTTAGACTTGTGTGCCACCTTAATAGCCTTTTTTAACACACTGGGTTTAATTTCCAATTCTTCAGCAATAGCCTTAACAGTATCATTTAAACCCTCATTTAGGGTTTCCACTTCTTGCATAACAGCTAAACCTTCATTGATCAATTGTGTCAACTTGATCTTTGCTTCATTATTAAAACTGCGAGTCGTCGTCATAGAATCTCCTTGTAAGTTAATTATGATATACTAACTGTACAAAGAAGTCAATATACCTGGAATAAATAAAAGTGTAGTTCGCGGATCTGAGAAATCCCAACTACTCTAATGCTTTAGAGGAGCACCAGCATGTTTATTTATTATGTTTATGCCTACTTGAGGAAAGACGGTAGTCCCTACTACATTGGCAAGGGACACGGTAGAAGATGGAAACATCGCAAAAATGAATTTTTTCAAACTCCTAAAGATAAAAATAGAATAGTATTCTTAGAAACCAATCTTAGCGAAATAGGGGCACTCGCATTAGAAAGGAGAATGATTCGTTGGTATGGTCGCAAAGACAATAATACTGGTATATTACATAACAGGACAGACGGCGGTGAAGGAATGTCCGGGTACATACAGTCGGCAGAAACCCGCGCTAAAATAAGTATTGCTAATAAAGGATTTAGATATACACCAGAACAAAATGCTGCAAATAGTGCTAGACAAAAAGGAAAGAAAAGACCAAGTCCTTCACCAGAAACACGCGCTAAAATAAGTGGCGCTTTAAAAAATCGTAAAGGTAAACCGCAATCAATTACTACTAGGACAAAAAGAGCCGCGTCTCATTTAGGTAAAAAATACGGTCCTAGATCATTAGAGGCACGTATTAACATAAGCAACAGTTTAAAGGGAAAAAAGAAACCGCAACACATCATACAGTGCCCTCATTGTAATACATCAGGCGGAGTAGCAAACATGAAACGATATCATTTTGCAAATTGTAAATTATCTATTGAAAGATGTGATGGTTCTTCTCACCATATACCTTAATATATTTCCCAGCAAGTGCATCTGCCATTACTTCGATTGGACTCCCGGGCCAGCTATCACCGGGTTTAATCATGCCAATCTCATCTTGTCTCCAATGTACTAATTCATGGAATACTGTTCTAAGTATATCCACTAAGTTTCTATTCTTAGCATATACCCAAACTGTGCTATCCCCGTGAACATGTCTACCAGTATGATGATTGTCTTGTGCGTCTTTGGTATCGTAGCTTAGATCAATACCGGGCATAGATTTAATGTGCAATCTTCTGCCTGCCCAACGAGCAAATTTATCGACTTCTTGTTCTAAAGAAATATCGGTATTTTTATCATCGGCCAATGTGTGCATGAATTCTTGTGAGCGCATTATAGTATTTATCAGCTTTCTATAATTCTAAATATACCGTTCCAATCGGCCGGCGCTTCTCCGTCCATTCTTGCTAGCATCGCATCATAATACTTAGCTAGACGGCCTCTCCATGCATGGTCGCGTAATCCGCTAGATTTGACATTAGGTAGCCCATTAATATAAAATCTAGCAACCTTCCAATGCCCCTTTTTGTATGCATCTAAGAATTTTTTCTGTTGGTCAGACCAAACTGAGTTGTGATAAGGAGGAATTATATAAATTGCGATTGGTGGCATATCCTTATTGAAAGTAATCGAATCTAATTCAATAAAATAATCGCTGTCGGTTGTGACAACATTGGCAAGCAACTTAATGCCGTAAATTTCAGAGTACTTAATAAGGAGGTTGTCTAATTTCTTTTTTGTTTGATAACTACACAGTAACTTTATGCCGTAGGAATAGAGAATATTTAATAAAATCCGTATATCGGAAAATATCTTCATACATATTCTCATTCTTTTTTAATTCACTACTCATATATTATCTAACGTATATACTTGGCTCAGTATTTGGCGAAAACTCAGCGTGTAATGCTTTCTTAAATCCTTCTAAATCTTTAGTAGCCATATTTTGCATTACTTCACGATCAGCTGGTTTAAGTGTCAAATATCTCTGAATAAAATGTCTGGTTACATTTTTAGGAATCTTATGCTTGGCTCCATCTTGAAATGTTACAAGGTAATCACCATCAACATCTAATGCTTTACGTAATTGCATTATGATATGCGGTACGCGATCTTGATCAGGATCTACGGGAGTCTCATCCGTATCCTCCCAGTCGTCGTGCTTTTTTAGCTTTTTTGCAGGCTTCTTTTTGTGTTTACCTTCAATTAAAAAATCTTCGCTTTTCATAATAGAGTTCCTATTCTAGTATTTATCAATTAGACCCAATTTTCATATATCGGTCATATTCAACTTCAGGATCTTTTAATGGAATTTCTCCTAAAAAGAATACTTTTCGTAGTGGAAATAAATCGTCAAATTTTTCAATTGAGGGAGTTCGGGTAGGAACATCGTCTAAGTTGTTTCGACCTTGCATAACTATTAAAACATTTTTTGGTATGTTTGTCAACCAATCGGTATCCATATCATTCGTAGAACAATTGATAACCGTAGCCGGCTCTTCATAAACTACGTCTTTAGCGTCTTGATGCAGTAGCAGTAGCCTGCCTTCATCATATAAAGGTTGTAGTAATTTTTCACTTTTATCCAATAAATTTTGATCAGTTTCTACTAATACCAAATCGTCAAAATTTATACCAGCTTGTTGTAAGAATATACCAATGTTTCCATACCAGCTGCCTAGTGCATAAATTCTACCTGCTGACTTTCCTTTAAGTAATTTAGCTAGTTTTTGACACAACCACATTTTACTATCTACTAGATCAACTGTAAAACTTCCTTCTAGTGTATCAGGACTTTCCTCTTTTAGGTTATATACTTCTTTGTACTGTTTAGGTAAGAACTTTAATTGTCGATGCACATCTCTAAGGTTTTGTGTTATTTCTTTCCACTTTTCTTTAGAGAGTTGATCTTTGTATTCTTTACCGTATAAAAATCCCGATTCTACTTTAGCCTTTAAGGCTAAAAAATCTCGCTTTTGTTGTTGTAATTTTTTTAATTCAATTTTTAATCTAGGCTCTATATCTATCCTATCTAGATTAGGAACTATTTTAGGTCTAGGATCAGTGTGATCTGTAGTTGTGAACTTACCATTTTCAGATTTAACTACTTTATGTCCAAGTTTATCTGCTACTCTTTTAGCTACCGAAAGAGCATTGTAAAATTTACTCTCAAGTAGAAATTCCGTAAACTTCATTAGTTTTCATTATTCTCGTTGCGTTTTAAGAGTGGCGCGTAGCATCCAAGCTTGCTTAGTATACAAGTCTTGTAACTCTGCCATATAATTAGCAATACCTTGTGCATTTTGTTCAGTAGCGACATCAAAAATCTCAGTTACTAGTTCTGTCATCGCTTGATAATCAGCTAAAAGTTCTGTTAGCATCAACTGAGCGCGCGGTATCATTGGCTGTTCTTCAATTATACTTAACTCTAACATTCTACTTAATGTTTCGGGAGTATATACATTTAATGTTCTGATATATTCAGCAATAACATCTATAGATTCATAAATCTCATCGTAGAACTTGTTTAATAATTTATGGTATTGAGGGAAATTAGATCCCTCAACATTCCAATGAAAGCCGTGTGTCTTTGTGTACACAACAAATGTGCTGCCTAACAGTACTTTTAACTGATCTGATAACATATTAATTCCTATTTTATACTATCTAAGGAGATAGCGTTGCCGCCAACTGGATAAATAACACCATCTGCTGCTTGTGTAAATCCTATTTGACCAGGCTTTACGTGATTGCTAGTCCATGGACTTTCCATGATAGGACCATAGCAACTTGCTAACTTAGCACCGTTGACTGGTTGAGCCTGCACTTCGCATGGGAACGACCACATGTTCGACATGCCTGTTTCTGGCGTTGTGCCAATTGTGAATGAACGAAACGCTGCTGGTGCAACTGCCCAACTTGGTTGCTGTGGGTAACTAGTCTCTGCCGGGACACCAAACAATGACCAAACAGTTTTCTTTGTGTGATCTGGGGTATCGCAAGAACCATCTGCATTAACGGTGCGCTTCATTAATTTTAAGTTGGCAATTGAACTACCATTAAGAATTGGGCATACTGCCATTCCTTCTCTAAACTGTTTGCCGTTAACAGTCATCATCTTACCAGTTGGTGTAGTTGGAGATGCCGCACATAATGCATACTCACCCTTGCAGATACCAAGTGTGTCCTGAGCTTGTGCTATACTTACAATCAAAAACAATCCAAATAATGCCGATACCAATTTTTTCATAAATCACCTTTTGTTAATCATATCACTGGCTTTATGTTGCCAAATATTCGGGAATACGCTGTGTACTATTAATACACCTGCTATTGCCCATGCCCTTAAAAAATGTTTTCCATACGACATATTTATATCTGTTAAGTGCGCCATACTTTAAATCCTAATAAGTCATTGCTGTTGTTCTTTTAAATTTACCTTTTGTTTTAAAAGGACCGTATTCTTCCTCATATGTGCCACCTGGCATGCCACCGCCACCAACACCTGCCGAACCACCGCCCATGCCAGTACTATTAGTTTCTTCTAACTCATTTGATTCATAGCCAAGAATTTCTAAAGTACCATCGTTTCTCATTCTATCAATATATACTTTAGCTATATCATACATTGTTTTTTTGCCTATCCCCAATAAGCCTAAATCTTTAAGATTGGGTTCTAACTTTGGATTATCATGCATTAATTCAGATACTATGTACGCTATTTCCGTCATCAGTTTACTTTCATTTGGAGCTTTGGGTAATTTAATTAATTTCTTTTTTACCAAATCATATAATAGATCAGCTTTAGTAGGAATCATTTTAATTAAATGACCACCTACAAAATTTGCAGGGATAATTTTTCCTTCGTCTAGTTCGTGACTAGACTTAACTTCCACTTCATCATTAGGAAATTTTTTTTTATAATCTCGGGCCAAACGAACTAGTGCTTCAAAATCTTTTTTTGTAACCTTAGGCCTACCATTAACGATAAGGGTATAATATTCTTTAGTAAAGTCAGATGCCCTCACTTTTTTAACCCCTTCATAATAGAACTTTCTTTTTTTAATCCAGCTGGTGCAGCTTTGTAATTTTCAGCATTGTTCCAAGTATCTAACTCTTTAACAACTCTTAAATGACCACCCTTCTTACCAACACGTGCCATACGCTCTCTGATTTTGGCTAGTCTTGTATAGATGTCATCTTCCCAATCTTTTTCTTCGTACTCATCTTCTGGTATAACTCCTGTGCGTATACCAAAGTCTATTTCATCTTGTGTTACATTTTTCCAACCAGGGGACGGAGTATAGATGTGATCTTCGGCAGGAGTCATTCCGCCAAACATTGCGCCCCACTCATCAGCATCGCTATCATCATAGCCATCTGAAGTTTTTTTACCAGGATTGATATGAGTTACATTGGTATTTTTCTTACCAAAACTAATGCTATGGTTACCGCTTGGCTTACCGCAGTACACACAAGGAGGTCCGGGGCCCAATCGATCTGCTGCCTCGGCAGCCCTGCCCTCTTTTGTCCAAAAAATACCTTCGCCTGTTTTCTTGTTTATTTTAGAGCGAACTATCCCTGGCTTCGAAGGATCTTTTTTCTTGTCTTCCTCTAATCCTGCAGGTTTTGCTTTATATAGACGAGGTGCACCACCGGAGTAACCACCTGAGAATATAGATGGACCTTCTTCGATCTTGTTGTCTTTAGCCAATACAGTATCTAATACTTTTTTTGTAAACGCAGTGATATCAGCATCAGTGATTGACTGTTCTTGATTGTCACCGTATTCTTCGGCAACTTCATCAATTACTCTGCTTACTGCAACTTCACCGAATTTTTCAATCAAATCGTCATGTGCTTTTAAAATACGGTTCATTAGCATACTTCTTAACTTATCTATAGATTTTGCAGATTCTTTTAATGATGTACCACTAGCACGATCTTGCGGACCAAAGTAATTAATCAATCTTGCTTTAATTTTAGATCCAAGTTCTTTGTAAGGTACCGCTTTACCTTTACTGAATACTTGTGCTATTAGGGTATTTTTTGGAATAAGTGTTAAATAATTTTCAGGATACCAAGCACTTGGACCTACTTCATCATCGTGCATTATATACAGTGTATATTGGTAAGGTTGTCCCTTCATCCTATGTGTGTCTCTTGACATTACTACGGCAGGACAGTCACTAGGGAAATGACTTCTATTTGTTTTACTTAAATCAGCTACCCAAACAACATCGCCGCGACTAAATTTTGGTCCGCCACCGCCACCGCCACCGCCACCACCTCGGCTGACTGGTGGACGGCCACCGTCACCTTGTTTAGGAGTCTGAGAAGTTTTTGAATTAATAAATCTCGGAGTTTCTTTAAATTCATCTAGTGGCTCTGAATCATCTATTTGACTTTGGATGCTACTAATCTGATCTTTGAATGTCTCATCCAATCCATATACTGAACTTTCTAAACTGTTAAAAGCCTGACTTACTTCGGCGGCTGCACTTTCAAATGCTTGCATATCTACGCCTGATTGTTTAGCAATCTGCTGTACTTGAACAACTATTTGTTGCACTTCACCTTCAAGATATTTAATAGCTTTGGTAGCTTTACGTGCTTGAACATATCCACTTTCTAATGCTGTTAATTGTGATAGCAGTGGTTGAGCAGCTTCGTTTAACGAAACAATATCGTCAAGTCTAACAGTTAGAGGTTTTCCAGTTTTTTGATTTACTATCCTCACTCTATCACCACCATGAAAAATATTAGTAATTTTATATTTGTTACCTAACAGCCTGTCTTTTATATTTTTTAAACTAACCAGTTGACCGTTAGTAAAGGGTAGCTCAGCAGCTCCTAATTTTTCATCATATTCTTTTACATGCTTTGGCTTTTTACCAGCTTTTTTCATAGCGATAGCAATTGCTGCTTGCTGCGCGGGATTAGCGGCTTCATCCATAGCAGACTCACTTTTATTTCCCCAATTTTTTGCACCTTTCTTGCGGCACTTGACTAATGCGCCACTAGCATATGCACTTGGCCATACTTTATAGCGAGATTTTACTTTATAATAACAAGCATCTTTTTTTTCATTAATCATTGATTCGGGATATATTGCTCCGCTGCATTCAGGGCACACTTCATGTACTTCATTAGTTTTCTTTTTTGTAGCAACATTGATAGCTTTGCCGCTACGCTCTGGATTAGGATCTTCTCTGCGCTTTTTTGCTGCCGCATATTTACGACCCTTCTTACCTAAATTATGTGCTTTACTTTGTGGCAAGCATTTTGGCTTACCCTCTTTACTGCTACCTCTAGCGCATGAGCCTTTTATTTTGCCATCAGGACCAAAGCGTACCCACTTTTCTTTGAACCATTTATGCAAATCTTCTTCTAAATTTTCTTCACCTATGGTCGCGGCTTTAAATCCTGCGTTCCATTCATCTGCTGCTTTATGATTTTTTTCAATATAAGGATTATGAGAAATATCACCTGCAGTTTTTGGTGGATTCTCTAATGCCTTTAATCCAGCATTGTAGCCATCTTTATAAATTTTTGATTTATTATCTGCTTCTTCCAACCCGGCTGGCTTTGGCTTATACCATCGTCTGCCACCTTCACCGCTAGCACCTGTAGGATTTTCATTAGGAGTTTCTTTTAAATCTTCATCACTTTCATCTACCGCACCTCTGAACTCTTTATCTTTTTCACCACCGTATGGATTAATTGCTGGGGTTTTTTCTGCGGTAAATGGACCTGAGCTAGGACCAGATTCGATACCGGTATAGTCTTCTTTGGCAAGTCCTTTTAAAATTGAACTCATCTTACTTTGCCTTTTTCTTCTTATTCTTATTATCTAGCATACCTTTCTTGTTAGCAGTTGCCCAAGCAATATTCTCTGCTTCTTTCTTTGACTTGCCTGCCTTTTCTTCACTCTTCTCAACGTGTTTAACAAAACGGTCAACTTTTTTACCTTCGGACATTTCGTCGGTTTTTCTACGTCGAAATTTTGAATCAGGCAGGCCGCTCCTCCAATCTTCCGGAGCCTCTATGTCATTCCCATTATTTTTCTGCGCGTCCGCCATAAGAATTATCCTATATACCATCTGACCTACTCTGTCAAACTTAACATTATTGTTGGTTGCCAACATTTTTGAAAGTACTTCATATGCATACTTTTCTCCCTGTATACTGTCCTCACCAAATCTGTCCATAATTTCTCTATAAATTGCTATGTACTTAGGTATGTCTCTTTCTAAATTGCGTTCTGGAAAATAGCTAAGGAATCTGCTGTCGTCGTCATCATCTTCTTCATTCGTAATTCCACCCGCAACTACTCCGCCAGTAAATGGGCGTTGTTTGGCAAATTTACCTTCCATAGCATCCGGGTCTCGCTCCATCTCTTTTTTACTAATCATATAATCCATAACACTAGTCATCATTCCTTTAATAGCACCAATTTTTTCACTAACCCATTCTGGAAAATGATCTTTTGTGGATAAATGTTTATCTAATACTGCTGCTGCTCGGGCAATAGTATGGAGGCTGTTCTTTAGTGTCTCTCCTTCATGCTCTGCACGATCTGGATCATGTTTGATTAATCCAGTTTTTTGTGTTCGACCCTGACCCGGAATCATAATCAAATCTGTTTCTGCTAAATCAATTTCTTCTTTAAGGCTATCTTTAACTTCTTGTTTAGTTTTCTTATACTTCTTCTTAAATTCAGCTTCTCGCATGTTCTTTAAATCGTAATCTAATTCTTTCACCTTGCCTTCTTCAATAATAGAATTAGCATACGGGCCCTTTTTCTTGGCCTTGCCCTTGATTACTTTTTCAGCTGGTTGAAGTCCGCGAACATTTACAGACTCTTTAGTACGTGTATGTACTCTTCCACCGTTCATTGACATAGCTACAGGGGCGATAGAACCTGTTACAGTAGACTCTATTATTTGATTGATTTTCATAGTATGATATCCAAGTTTATAATATATTTATCAATTTATTAAGTTTGTGGATATAAAAAAGCCCCTTTAAAGGGGCTTTAAACTTATAGTTTTAGTAATTATCCTATTAGGATCTTTGACTGGCGTCCCTAGTCAAAAATGTAGTATTAAAATTTTCAGGGTTAAAGAACTCCCTAATAATATCTATTACCACTTGATTATTGAACTCTTTACAGGAGAATACGTCAATATAACCATCCCCCGAATCATTGCAAAAATGAGCGCAAATATTGCTAGTTTCAATTAATTGAACTAGCGTATACCCTTCTTTGTTTCCTGAACCAAAGCGAATAACTTGTGGTTCCCCGTAAGCCACCATATCAATTCGTTTTACAAGTTCTTTTGCAAATGCTGTGATATTAGCTGGGTCTGTGATCTTGCTTTTATCACAAGCAGCGCAGTCTAAAATTAGATGATATCCCCAATATTTACTCATAATCAAGTACCTGTTGGTAATGTTACGTTGCCATTACTGTCTGGTTTGGGTGCTTCATTCTTTTTGGTTTCAACATACATTGGCCCAATTGTGTTAAGCAAGTGTTCTTGATTTTCCATACAGAACACATAAGAGCCCGAGTGACGTAACAATACGCGCTTGTCTACCCAAATCTTACCACCAATATCGCGCCAGTTTTCACAGAATGTCCAATCTTCAGAGTAGTATCGATTCTGGCGAACCGCAGTATCAAAATATGTTTTTAAATATTGATCGTACTTGGGATCAAGTCCGATATCATTCTTGTACTGCTTGACTGCTGGGTGAGAATTTAACTTACCAAATACATGCTTTTTCATCAATAAGAATCCAGTGCCGGCCTTGCTAACTTCCTGTAAGCCATCCGGGCCTTCTTCTGCACCGTCAAATCCATTAACTACCCACTTAATTGGCATAGTCTTCATTGGATACAAGCCACCGATAACATCAACGTCACGGTTTAAGAGGACTAGTAAATGCCATGGTTCCCAGCCAATGTCTGCGTCAACAAAGAACAAGTGAGTTGCGTCTGGCATATCTAAGAACTTAGCAGTAAGTGTGTTACGCGCTCGGCTAATAAGAGACTCGTTAACCATAGTTTCTAACGTCCAGTCGATACCTAACTGACGAGCAGTATTGGCCCACTTAATAAAACTCATAAATGTTGATTCTGTCAACATTCCACCATAACAAGGCATTGCTATGTGGACTCTAGTAGTCTTTAAAAAGTCTACGTTGACTTGTACCTGCCCTTGCTGAGGAGCAACAGGTTCTGCTGCCGGACCCACAACAGGTGGGGCAAAACGTGTAGCCTGGGTAGGGGTAGCGTTTGCTTGCTTTGCGATTTCCTGTAACTTTTCTACAGGGATTTTCTTTTCTGTCTTAGCTTTCGCTGATTTGTTTGATTTCTTAGTCGCCATGATATCCTCTCAAGTTGTATCAATATTTAATACGATACAAGTGAGTGCAATTATTTTTCTGGAAGATAATCGACTGATTCGTTTGTAGTTGGTGGATTTTTAGTTACATACTGTTGAATTTGTGGTTTATCTCTTCCGTTTTTAGTTAATACCATTACTTTGTAGTAACCGTCTGGGTTAGGACCAATAATATCAACAATTTGTTTTTCGTAATTTTTACTAGCAGTTTGGGAAGATTTTTGATTTGTCCCTTTACTTGCATTAGTAGTCTTAGTCAATTTATCATTGGAAGTAATTTGGTTGACATAATTGGGGTTATCCCAATCTGTATCCTCAGATGCAGAGTTTTGCGGTAAAGCCAACCCTTGTCTACCTTGTTGTATAGCTGTCTGTGTTTGGGGACTCATTGGTTCTCTGACACTAGGAATTCTATCCTGAGCAGCAGCCGTTCCACC
>Ga0304729_1001481_pt1 | contig 15449 bp, 15 predicted proteins | sample C_131016_MF_Meta_FD_190475 | JGI IMG/M metagenome (GOLD analysis project Ga0304729, IMG submission 190475) | Freshwater microbial communities from Lake Croche, Canada to study carbon cycling - C_131016_MF_MetaG (v2) (version 2) | ecosystem: Environmental > Aquatic > Freshwater > Lake | place... | reverse complement strand
TAAGCCCATTCCAGCAAATTTTATGGAGGCCTTTGATGCAGCCAATGCTTATGGATTAACACATTTAGAAGAAGTGATAGCTTTAATACCTGTCGCCGAGCAAGTATATGATTTGCATAAATATTATACTGAAAATATTAGCTATACTTTGACAGAAGAAAAAAAGAAAGGCCTTGAAAGTTTTTTAAAATTAATTCAACCTTAATTAATTTTGCGTATGACTTTATTTGAAAAAATAATTACCTCTATATCTTATCTAAAGCAACCTACTAAAAGGAGAATGATTCAATTGGCTGCAGCCTTTGAAGGGCAAGAGGGTATTGAAGTAGGCGGCCCTAGTGCTTTTTTTAGTTTTAAAAGTGCTTTTCCTATTTATTTACATGCCAAAAAAATTGACGGAGTAAATTTTTCCAATAATACACTTTGGGAAGGGAAAATTGAAGAGGGGAATTTATATACTTATTATAAAAATAAAAAAGGTTTTCAGTTTATAGGCGAGGCTGCCGATATAAAGGAAGTGAATGATGCTTCTTATGATTTTGTACTTTCTTGTCATTCCTTAGAACATGTGGCGAATCCTATCAAGGCTTTAAAGGATTGGACTAGGGTAATGAAAAGCAAAGGTCGATTGGTTTTAGTACTCCCAGATAAGGAATTTACTTTTGACAACAAAAGGCCTATCACCACATTGTCTCATTTGATTGAAGATTATAAAAACAATACCACAGAAGAAGACAGTACTCATTTTGAGGAAGTAATAGCACTACACGATTTTAAACATGATGCCTTTGTGCAGTCGAAAGAAGACTTAATAAAAAGAACCAAGCTTAATATAGAGAATAGGGCAGTGCATCACCATGTTTTCAATTTGGATTTGGTAAAAGAGCTTTTAGTGTATTGTGATTTTGAAATGATACATCAGCAAACCTATCCGCCCTTTCATTTAGTATCAGTGGCGCAAAAGAAGTAGGCTTATTTCTTTTTAAAGAACCCAGGTAATTTTACTTTCATAAAATCATGCACCATATTGAGTATTTCCGGTGCAGGGTTCAGCCAGTTTACTAGAACATAAAAACTAATTCCAAAAGCAAAGGACTGCACTACAATATTAGCAAGTATATTGTTAACGCTAGGAATTTGGTGAATGAGCAGCATCAAAGCAATACTTAATAATAAGAACAAGCCATGTTTATAGGTGTAAGGCTGTAAATTGAATTTTTTATAAATAAATATAAACCTCACCGTATTGTATAGGGTCAGTGCAATTAAGTTAGAATAGGCAAGGCCTTCTAAGTTATAGTTTTTAATCAAGTAATAATTCAGCGGAATAGAAATAATGATGTAAAATAAGTTCGTGTAAAAATCGAACTTCCAATAATTAGAAGTGCCAATAATTTGGCTATTCACCCCAGTGGCTAAGTCAATTAATTTAGCAATGCCTAAAATGAATATTAATTTACTAATAGCATCATAACCTCCCGCTTCTTTATGACTAATCCAGTTTAAAAAATTAATTAGATTATCAATATTCAACCAAATCAAACCAAATAATAATAGGCCAATGGCTAATAAATTAGATACGCTTTTATGGTATATGTTTTTGATATTGGCAAAGTCTTTGTTCTTCCAGGAAGTAGCAAGGATGGGAATGCTAATAGAGTTCAAGCTTCTTTGTGGTATTTCTAGAATTGCAGAAACATAGGTGGCAATGGCAAATATACCTGCGTCGCTCAATCCTCTTAATCCTACAATTAAAAAAGTGTCATTGGTGCGTGCTAGTAAATTGAAAAATTGTCCAGCAAAAACAAATAAGGCAAAGCTAATCATCTTGCCTTTGAGCCTTCTGGTAACATTGCTTATCTTAAAGCTTTGAAATGAAAAGCCACTCGATCCTATTAAGTTAATTAATAATAGTACAGCAGGAACTGCATACAATAAACTGAATAAGGTTAAAAAAGTAATGAGGTCAATGTATTTAAAACCAAAAGCCAAAATTAAAACAGTGGTTAATATTCGAATTAGAGTTTCTCTTAAAAAATTAGAGTAAACACCTTTTCTTAATCCCCAGGCAAATGCTTCTAGCCAATAAAATAATAATAAGAAAAAGGAGTAGGGGTATAAATAGTTAAAATAATGCGCAAGGCTTGGAGACTTTCCAAGTTTACGAATAATAAAATCTTTTTGTTGCCATCCAATAAATAAAAGCAAACTAAACCCAATTAGATTAATGATAAGAGTAATAAAAGGCAGTTCAGATTTTTTAGGTCCTAAATAATGATTGTAGAAAGGGAAAAATTTATAAATCACTGGTAAGGTGCCTAATGTGCAGAATAAGGAGAAAGTGGCACCAATATCTATCATTGCTCTTACTAAGCCTTGATCATTTTTAGAGAAAAATAAGGGAAACAAGATTAAAAGGTTGACGGCGCCTATGACAAAGCCCATCATAATAAAGAACGATGATTTTACCCCTTGTTTTTGAATAATGCCCATAGTACAAATATATTGTAATTGTGGTAAAAGTAAATATGTAATGAAATGGGCTTATTTTTACAATATGGAACATTTGTCGGTCATTACAATATGTTTTAACAATTTAAGCGACTTGCAAAGTACTTGCAGTTCGGTAGACGCACAGTCGGCTAAGCCCTATGAGCATTATATCATTGACGGCTCTAGTAATACTGAAATTGCTGATTGGTTGCAAAACACGCCTCAGCCCCATTACCGAAAATGGCTTTGCGAAAGAGACAAGGGAATTTCAGATGCTTTTAATAAAGGGCTGGCCCTTTGCTCTGGCAGTCTTATTCATATTTTAAATTCAGCCGATATTTATTATGCTCATTCAGTGATTGAAAATGTGCTAGCCTATTTTAATAACAATACTACTATTCAATGGGCAAGTGGAAATATATTAATGAAGCGAGCAGGTATTTGGGTTCAAATTGGTGTGCCCTTTGATGCGCAACAATTATACAAAGGCATGAGAGCGGTGTCACATCCCACTTGGTTTGTCAAAAAAGAACTTTATAAAAAGCTAGGTAATTTTTCATTAGACCTTAAAATTGCCATGGACTATGATTTAATGTGTAGGCTGAAAAAAGAAGCCTATGGTTATATGAATGAAACCATCGTAAAGTTCGATGATGGGGGTGTGAGTACCAATCAATATTTAAAATCGCTCCAAGAGAATGTGAAAGTATATGAATCTCATTTTGGTTTTTCTATTGCAGCGCGTGTATGGCAATGGAGATTAAGTTTTTTACATTATTTACTTCAATCTAAGTTCGGGAAATTCTTATACGCTATAAAGGCCAGCAATTTAAAATAGCTTAATTGCTGAAATACTAGATTAGGAAATCTAAATCTGATAAGCCAGATCTGAAAAGTTTTACAAAACAGGTTTTTTATAAATTTTTTTGAAAAGCAAAAATAAATTATTCAATAAAGGAATAGCTTCAATCAGTTTAGCCATGCGAATGGAATTAATTTTAAGAGGTGCATAATCAATGCCTAGGAGTTTCGATTGCTCATCAATCTTAGTGATCATTTCATCTATCGTTAATCCTTTTCTTATTGCTTTGGGTGTTCTTAATAGCCTGTGGGCAATGGCCTTGGTAGTGCTTTCTGTAAATCTCTTACCAAATGCTTCAATGATACGAGCAAGATTACTTGACTCATTCTTTAATTGATTCAAATAAACTAAGAATAGTAAAAATGCATCTAATAAAATTTTATCCTTAGAGGTTTTGGTGGTAGAGGCGTGAATTCTAAATGAAAACTGTGCGCTATTGTCTATTGCGAGATAAGATTTTTTAGTTAGGGCTAACCATAATTGTAAATCGGCATAAATTAAATTAGGGTATTGAGTAGGGATGCCACCAACTGCATCATAGTCGCTCGATTTAAAAACATAACCAGTTGCCATAATATCAATAGTCTCATTCAATGCATGTTCAAGGTATTCGCTTACGTTTAAACGAGTAGGCAAGGGTTGACATGTTTTAATAAATTCGCTTTTGTTATTGATGTAATTAAAATGTGTATGGTATAAACTTGCTTCTGGGTTTTGATTAATTAAGTCATTGATTGTTGAAAGAAATGTTTTTCCTAATAAATCGTCATAACCTAGTATGGTCATGTATTCATTTTTAGCTAGGTCTTTAATGCGTCCCCAGTTTTGAAGAATATCTAAATTTTGGTTTGAAACATGAACGTTAATTTTACTATGCTGAAGTGCATGCACTGCATCTAATGAATCATCGATATTGCTGGTATTGTCTGCTAAAATTAGAATGTTAAAATGTGGGTAGTCTTGTGCTAAAACCGAATGCAAACAATCTAATAGATATTTCTTGCCCGATTTAAAAGGAATAATAATAGAAAAATTATTTGTTTTACCACTCATAGCTAGTACAAGATAAATATTTATGCTTAAAATATAAGCATATTCAATATTTACAGTTCAAAAGAAGGTGGTTTTATCTAATTGGCTTAAATTTGAACTACTAAATCATTCATGGGATGAACATTGCCGGGGTTGTCATATTATATCATCCTGATATTCAGCTGTTGTCCGAAAACATAAAAACTTATGTTCAGGGGCTTAAGCAATTGTATGTATATGATAATAGCGAAAAAAAGCTGCCTGGTATAGAAGAGGCCTTAAGAAAACTACACCCTTCTATTCAGTACCATTTTTTTAATGCAAATGAAGGCATTGCCAAGAGATTAAATAAGGCAGTGGAAGAAGCGGCTGAAAATAACTTTGATTATTTATTAACCATGGATCAGGACTCTTCTTTTAAAGAAGGTGATTTTGAAAAATATAAACTACAAATTCAGACCTCTTCTTATTCTAATGTGGCACAGTTTGGAGTGAACTGCCAACCTAATTTTACTATAGCTAAAGACCAGCCCGAAGAAGCCCTTACATTAATTAGTTCCGGCTCCGTTCTAAACTTATCCTTGATAAAAAATATAGGAGCTTTTAATGAAGATTTATTTATAGATTTTGTGGACGCTGAGTTTTCTTACCGAGTAATACAGAAAGGGTATGTAAATTTAATGTTTTCAAATATTATATTAAATCATGCACTTGGGAAACTAATAGAAGGAAGGTCTTTGGCTAATTTCAAAAAATCATTGCGCATTACACATTCACCTATTCGTGTGTATTATATTATGCGTAACTCCTTATATTTATTATTTAAGACTAAAGGCTTAAATAGGGCTATGAAAAAAGATGTATTAAGATGCATTAAAATTCTAAAAAATGATTTAATCTATAATCCCCAACTAGGTTCGGTGTATAAAAATTTATTTTCAGGTATATTTGCTTTTCTTACAAGTAAGATGGGCAAAAAATAAATGCATTAATAGAAATTTTAAATATTTAAGAAAAATTTAAAAGAATAATTGGGTAAATATTGATTAATAATGAGTGTAACTAGAATTATAAATAAATTTATTTCATTTTGTTTTTTCTTTTTTAAGTTAAAGCATTTTAAGCTTGCTTATTTATTTGCATTTTACAAACTGCCCAAACACTGGGCGGCAAGTATGCAAGTAAGTAATGGAAGTTTACTATTTGCCCATTCGGGTAATAGCATCTGCATTGCTCAACTATATCAGTTTGAGTTTAGCATGCATTTTCTTATTGAATTATTAGCCAACCCATTGTTTAAGGTAACCGAAACTACCAATACCTATTTTATGGTAGAAGTGGAGGGGCTTGTATTTAAAGTAGCCTCCTTATCTAATATGGCGGTATTGTATGAAATATTTATAGAAAAAATTTATTCCATTCATCCCCCTCATACTAATTTAGTCGTTATTGATATTGGGATGAATGTGGGAGTGGCCTCTTTGTATTTTGCTATACAACCCTATGTAAAAAAAGTATATGGCTATGAGCCCTTCCCCGCAACCTTTGCAGAAGCATGTTTGAATGTAGCAGCCAATCCAACAATGGCTAGTAAATTAAAATTAATCAATGAGGGTGTGAGTAATGTTATTGAAAAAAGGTCTATTACTTTATTTGAAAGTGGGTTGTTGTCGGCCTCTACTATTGAACAGAAAAATGAGTATGGAAAAAAAATAGGCCAGGTGATTGAGGTGCAATTAGTATCTATTAAAGAGGTATTTGAATTGGTACTAGCCGAAAACCCCAATGCTAAAATATTACTCAAGCTAGATTGTGAAGGTGAAGAATATGTAATTTTCGATATGCTAAAAGAAACTACATATTTAAATAATGTAGTGGTGGCCATTGTCGAATGGCATGAAAAAGGCTATACGGCTATTGAAAAAGTTTTGATGGATAATGAATTCACATTAAGGCATGAGCATCATGTATCTGAGAATAGCGGTATGATTTATGCTATTAGAAATTAGTTCTACTATAAAAAACTGCTAGTAAATAATGCTGCGCTAGTTAACTCAGTCTAATAAACCTTTTAAAGCATCTATCCTAAATTGAATCACAGGCCATGCCTTAGCAGGAGTTGCCTGCAAGATATATTTTATTGCTAAAATTACTGCTGCCCCAAGCTTAAAAAAGTATTCTATTATCTTTTTAAGATAGGCCCCTTTAGATATAGTCAAAGTTCTTGTTTTCTCTCCTCTGCCAATGCCACTAGCCACTCGGTACATGTATTCCGATGTTAATTTTTTCACTTCCACCACATGATGCACACATATAGCAGGGTCGTAATAGATGGTATGGCCTAGCGATAAAATTTTATAAAATAATTCTTTTCCTTCTCCACCAATTCTTAAAGTACCTACTACACCAGGCAGGTTAGTATTAAAGCCATCTATTTGTTCGTAGATGTCTTTTTTTACGATCATATTGGACTCTAGTGGATATTTTCCAGGTGCAAATGCACATGCAATAGGGGCATAGTCAAAATTGCCTACTAAGGAGGAAACATAATAGCTCATCCATTTAGGTTCTGCTGGGACATATTTTGGAATAATGCGTCCACCAAAGCCCACTGCTTCTGGTTTGGTCTCAATATGCTTTAATATATTTTCAACATAATTAGGTGTCGCCACTGCGTCATCGTCCATAAAACAAAGCCAATCGCCTTTTGCCATGGCAGCTCCTGTATTGCGTGCAAATGAGGCGCCCTGTTGGGATTCAGTTAAGTAAGTGAAAGCACCTTGGGGTTGCGCAGTACGCCATTGAGTAAAAACTTCGGCAGTATTGTCGGTAGAATTATTATCAACAATAATGGCTTCAAAACAATCTAAACCAGCAGTTTGGGTATACAAACTATCTAAAGCATCACTAATATAGCTTGCACGGTTATAACTACATATGATGATAGATAAAACCATTGTTTAGTTGCTACTTTTTTTCCATTGCTTGAAACTAGTAAAGCCCAATCCAATCAATAATCCCCATAAAATCACAGAAGCCGCTGTTGATGCTTTTTGAGCGTTTATAATAGATTCAGGCTTGAACTCAAATCGGATGGTATGGTTGCCTGCGGGAACCACTAAGGCTCTTAAAACATAATTCACTTTGACAATGGGCGTTTCTTGATTGTCGATGTAGGCTTTCCAACCAAGTTTGTAGTATACCTCACTAAATACGGCCAATTGCTTTTGGGTGGCACTGCTTGTATAACTTAGTTCATCGTTATTGTTGTACACTAATGCAATCTTTGCATTTTCATCAAAGTTGATATTACTTAAAGCTTCTATTTTATCTTTTTGTTCAATAATGGCAGTGTCTTTGGGATTAAAATTATCCAAGCGATGCATCACTTCATTAGGCCCTTTTTCATATTGGATGCCTTTGATAAACCAGGCATTGCCCAAGGCCGCTTTATTTGGAATGGTGTCATTGGCCATATTTCCAGACAATACATATTTAGTATTGAGCATGTTCATGGTTGGGGCACAATTAGGAAATTTATACCATTGATTTTCTATTAGATCTTGATAGATGCTCAATTTTGCAGGATGATAACCACCCACTGTTTTATGGTGATAAGCAACTAAGGCGCCTCCATTAAATGCATTACCAATATTTCCAGACCTTAAATCTAGTATACGGTAATTGCTGGTATCTTTTTTTAAGGCGATATCAATTGGTGTTAAAGCAAAGGCAGTTTCGTTTTCAGTGGTTTCTATAAAATTCTCTGATTTCAAATATTTAATATTTACTTGAAATAAATCAATCAAGGATAAAATACCAAAACCCACCAATAATAGGGTTTGATTGAAAACTTTTTTAAAGTATAAAAACAGCAATGCAATAATTAGTAATGCAAAAAGTAGGAATCTAAGCAAATCGCCTTCGATCAAACTTTTTCTGTCGGCAGCAATGCCTGCGACTAAACTTTGCGCAGGTGTTTCAAAAGCAGTTCTTTGACCTGCATCTGGCAATTTTGAAATTTGAGTAATTAAATTTTTCTCATTTTCGCTTTTAAAATCTGTGGTAAAATAAATAGCCAATACCGCAATAATGGCTAAGCCAATTAAAACTAAACTGATTTTATATTTAGCGATTATATTTTTAAAACTAGTTTCACAAATCACAGATTGTATACCATATAAAGCCATTATGCCTATGAGTAAAGTAGGAATAATTAAAATCATACTAGGTGCTCTGAACTTGTTGTATAGGGGTAAATGATTTAACATGTACACATTGAAAGATTCAAAATAACTTCCTGCACTGAGCATTAAAGAGAAAACAATGCATGCCGCAATCCACCATTTGTGTTGGTTATTGCTTGCAGAAAAGCCAAGTAAGGCAAACAAGCAGATGAGCAGACCTACATAAGGAGGACCTGAGGTAAAGCCAATGCCTCCCCAGTATAAAGACAGATAAGATTGCAGTTGTTGAGCTATCTGAGGTTGCATTTGTTGCAAGGCTTCCATGGCTTTGGAATTAGCAGGGTCTATTGTGTTTGGGTCGCTGGTACCTCCGTAAATATTGGGGAACATCATTACCAAAGGTTCTGATTTAAACATGCTATAACTCAAGGCATAATCTTTGTTTAAGCCAGTGGCAGTTGTTTTACTATCTTTTGTTACAATAGCACTTCCGCCTCTGATGGACTCTTTACCATATTCATAAGTGCTTATTAAGATGGGCGCATTTACGGCAATACCAATTAAACCAGCGATGAGTGCAGTTACAAATGTTTTAAGTATATGCGTATATTCTTTTTCTTTGATCCATTGAATGATAAAGAAAATGGACATAAATGCAACAATAATAATTCCATAGTAACTTACTTGCAAATGGTTGGCGCCTACAAATAAGGCCGTGGAAATACCAGTGAGTAAGCCGCCCCATAAATATTTTTTTTGAAAAATTAATAGCAAAGCGCCTATAAAAAAGGGCAGATAAGCAATGGCATGCATTTTAGTGATATGCCCCACCATTATTAAAATAGGGTTGTAAGTTGCATAGCTATAACTCAAGGCGCCAATGATGCTGATGATGGAATTAAACCCTAAGACTTGGGCTAAGAAATAAAAGCAAAGAGAAGCTAGGAAAAATAAACTAATGGGCTCAGGTAATTTTAAGGTGAATAGTTGATCCAACATACCAACCGAATAAGCAAAACCTGGTACCCCTGTTGTTTGATAGGTGGGCATACCCCCAAACATACTATTGGACCACATGGGCGTATGGCCATTTTTTTCTGCATAGCTAAGCGCATCTTGTGCCATACCTTTCCATTGGGTAATGTCTTGTTGTTGCAAGACTTTCCCCTCCAAGGCAGGTCTGCAATAAATGATAGCGACGATTGCAAAGATGGCGATGGCTATTAAATGGGGGAGGACAGACTTAAAAATAGGCTTCCACATAGGTATTAATTTATATTGCCAAACTTACAACTAAAAAGGCTTTTTAAGTAATTTTAGTACCTTGTAAATAATTTTATAAAAATGAAAGTTTCAGCATCAATTATCAATCTATCCTTTATTGCCAAAGTAGCCATTATTTGTAATGCTTTTTACTTATTTAGCCTACTAGTGATGAATGTTCATTGGGTTAAATTACCAGAGGGGGTGATCAATTTTTTCGCAGTTTTGGGCTTGGAAATGGCCCCTGGGGTGAATATTGCATTTTTTTTAGCTTGGTCCTGGGTAAAACTAACTAAGAGCAATAATTTTGTTGAAAATTGGAAAACAATATTAATCATCTTGATGTTAAGCATTCAAATTGGCGCTATATTTTTCAGTCAAGATTAAACATAAATTTTTAAGGAATGAATCAATCAAAAACGAGCAACCTACATTCACTATTTAAAGACAAACCAACCAAGCTATTTATTGGCATTACTGCATTTTTCGTAGCCAATGCTTTAATTGCAGAATGTATTGGTGGAAAAATATTTTCCTTAGAAAAATTATTGGGTATTGCGCCAGCTAATTTTACCATATTTGGTGTAAAAAATCTTTCTTTCAATTTGACTTGTGGGGTATTGTTGTGGCCTTTAGAATTTGTCATCACCGATGTGGTCAATGAATATTTTGGACCCAAGGCGGTTCGAAGAATAAGCATTACTGCGGTGTCCTTAATTTGTTATGCCTTTTTGATGTTTTATTTGGCCATGCACATTGCACCTGCCGATTTTTGGGTAAGCTCTAAAACAGCAGCAGGCGTACCCAGTATGCAATTGGCTTTTGAATCTATTTTTGGTCAAGGCATGTGGATTATTTTAGGAAGCTTGATTGCATTTTTAGTAAGTCAGTTAATAGATGTTTATGTGTTTCATAAAATTAAAAAAATGACAGGAGATAAGATGGTTTGGTTAAGGGCTACGGGATCTACCGTTGTATCTCAATTGGTAGATAGTTTTGTGGTATTGGTGATTGCCTTTAAAATAGGGAATGGGTGGTCTTGGTCAACGGTGCTAGCAGTTTGTGTAGTGAACTATATGTATAAATTTGTCATGGCCATTGTTTTGACGCCATTGATCGGTTATATAGAAAAAAGAATTGAAAATTATGTTGGGCATGAAATGGCTAGAAAGATGAAATTAGAAGCCATGGGTTTGGAAAATGAGATTTAGCCTACACTGCTAATTTTTGTTTCAATAAACCAATCGCCACTTTGTCAATGGGTAAAGTCATAGCGGCTTCATTCAGATTTTCAAAATCAACCCATCTGAAAGATTCAAATGTTCCATTTTTATCAGCTATTTGTGCTGGGCTAAAGTCAAAATTTTTCTCACTGGTTTTAATCTTTGTACAATCAGTGCTATGCACCATATAATAAATGGATATGATTTGGTCTTTTTTATTAAAAGCAGAGATTTGAAAAAAATCGGTGGTATATAAATGTGCTCCTACTGATACAGTAATTCCAGTTTCTTCTATAAACTCTCTTGCTAAACCATCGCGAGTGCCTTCTCCAAATTCAAGTCCGCCTCCAGGGAGTTTGGTAAAAAAATCCCCTCTAATATACTCGTCACTAACAAGTAATCTATTTTGAGCATCGAGAAGTAAGCCGTAAACGCGAACATTAAATAAAGCCATAATAAACTATTAAAATTCAATTAAATTATAAGTAATTATTCTTTTGTGATTATTTTTCTGTAAATCTTTAGATTACTTTTTAAATATCTAAAGCGCCGCTAAATACAAAAGTACCAGGCCCCATTAAATATATATTGTCAAATACATTGTCTCCTCTGTTATTAAAACTAACTGCTAGTTTTCCTCCCAGGGTTTCAATATTTACTTTTTGTTCGCCTAGTTTTTCTATACCTGCAATTAGGGCAGCAGCGGTTACGCCTGTGCCACAACTAAAAGTCTCATTCTCTACACCTCGCTCATAAGTTCTTACAATTAGGTTCCCTTCTTCTTGTTGAACAAAATTAACATTGATGCCTTCCGCTTTAAATCTTTCATTATAACGTATCATTTGTCCTAGTCCAACTACATCCACACTATTCACATTATCTACAAATTCAATATAATGAGGCGACCCTGTATTCAATACATAAAAAGTAACCTCACCATCAATATTTTTCTCTACTGCTTTAACATCAATCATTTTTAAATGTACCCAACCATTCGTATCTATTTTTGATTCATGAGGGCCATCTACCGCAATAAAATGATAGAATTCTTTTATAATTCCTTGGTCAAAAGCATATTGTGTTAAACAGCGACCACCATTGCCGCACATGGTTCCTTCTTTTCCATCCGCATTAAAATAGGTCATGGAGAAATCATAACCAACTGCATTACCCAATAACATCAATCCATCTGCCCCAACACCTTTTCTTCGATCACACAAAAATTGAATTTGTGCTTCGCTTAAATGAATATTGCCAGCGCGATTGTCTATAATGACAAAATCGTTCTGCGTGCCTTGGTATTTAGAAAATTGAATCTGCATGGTATATTCTAGTAGGTAAAATTATTATTTAAATTTAAATGCCTGCAATAATGCTTAAAGATTTTTGAATCATTTGATCCACGGCCTTGCCCATATCTTTACTATATTCTTTCTTTACTCTATTGGCAATAATCACATTAATACTTAAACATTGATGTCCTAATAAATTACACAAACCATAAATAGCACTGGTTTCCATTTCAAAATTCGCGATACGATGTTGGCCATAACTAAAGCTGGTCATTTGATCTACTAAGTTGGGCATTTTTAAAGGAAGTCTTAAAATGCGACCCTGAGGGCCATAAAAACCAGGGCAAGTAACTGTAATGCCATGGCTATATCCTTCTGTAAAATATTTTAGTAAACCTGCACTTGCTGTGGCTATATAAGGTTGCACTTTATGGGCAAGAATAGAAGTATGCTTTTCAAAAGCAGCTAAAATGGCTTTTTCTTCCTCGTTATTTTCTAAAGCATAAAAATTTAATAAATTATCGATGCCCAATCCATGCGTACCCGCTACCAGTTGATCTACGCCCACTTCACCTTGCAAAGATCCACAAGTGCCCAAGCGAATAATGGAGACTGATTTTTTTTGTTCATTGATGGTTCTTGAATTAAAATCGATATTTACTAAGGCATCAATTTCATTTAAAGCAATATCAATATTGTCAGGGCCAATACCTGTGCTTATTATGGAAATTCTTTTATTGCCAATTCTTCCTGTATGAGTAATAAATTCTCTATGGGCCAATTTGAATTCAATTTGATCAAAGTATTTGCTCACTGCTGCAACACGTTCTGGGTCACCCACTGTAATAATGGTGTCTGCCAACTCCTCTGGCCTTAGATTTAAGTGATAAATGGCTCCACGGTCATTAATAATAAGTTCTGATGCCCCAATTGCCTGCATATTCTTTTTTTATGACACAAATGTCGTTTAAATAGGAATAGCTGTAAAATTCTTTTATAATTAAGTTCTTTGCGTTATTTTCGCGTTCTAGATTAGGGTCGGGTGGCCGAGTGGCTAGGCAGAGCTCTGCAAAAGCTCCCACAGCGGTTCGAATCCGCTCTCGACCTCATCAAAAAACAAAACCCTTACAAATTGGTATGGGTTTTGTTTTTTATAAACATTGTTATCATGAAATATTCTCAAACCATTGGACTCTTGCTTTGCTTATTGCTAATTTATAGCACAACACAACCTTTGGTGATTATAGAGAGCAGACACTGGACCATTACAGGTTGGGATGCCGCAGGATCCAATTTTGGTCAAGCCGGTAAGTTTTTAAGCTTTTTTGCTGTTTTGAGCTTTCTATTTTTTGCATTACCTTATATCTGGGCAAAAAGGTTCAATATGGTTTTCGCTGCCTTACTTTTAGCATGGAGCTTTAGAAATTATTTAATAATGTCTACCTGCCAAATGGGAGAGTGTCCTGAAAAGCAATGGGCTTTATATGCTTGCATAATAATTTCTGCAGCCATCATGCTGATGACTTTTTTACCTAAGCTAAAAGTTTCAAGCCAGCCCCAATAATTGCTACCGCTTCATCTATTTGGTTTTCGGTAATTATTAAAGGCGGTGCGAATCTAATTTTATCTCCATGTGTAGGTTTTGCGAGTAAGCCTAAATCTTTTAAGTACAAACATAAATCCCAACTTGCCTCCGGGTTATTGTGTTTAATTACAATTGCATTTAATAAACCTTTGCCACGAATGGTGGTGATAAATGGAGAATTCAAATTAGCTAATCCTGCTCTTAATCTTTCACCCATTTTTTCTGCATTCTCCGCCATCTTCTCTGTTTTTAAAACTTCTAAAGATTTTATAGCCACTGCGCAAGCCAAAGGGTTCCCACCATAGGTAGAACCATGTTCGCCAGGTAAAATCTGCATCATGATTTCATTGTTGGCAAGCACTGCAGAAATGGGAAGCGTTCCTCCACTCAATGCTTTTCCTAAGATTAAAATATCGGGCTTAACATTTTCATGATCGCAGGCCAGCATTTTTCCAGTTCTGGCTAAGCCAGTTTGGATCTCATCTGCAATAAATAAAACATGGTATTGATCACATAAAGCACGCACTGCTTTTAAATAACCATCATCAGGAATTACTACCCCTGCTTCGCCTTGAATAGGTTCCACCATAAATGCAGCCACTTCTTTATCTTTTAATGCTTCTTCTAAAGCCACTAAATCATTGTAAGGTACCAAGCCAAAGCCGGGCATATAAGGGCCAAAACCTTTAAAGCTACTTGGATCGGTGGATGAAGAAATAGCGGCCAATGTGCGTCCCCAAAAATTACCTTCTGCAAAAATTATTTTTGCTTTGTTTTCTGCAATGCCTTTTACATTGTATCCCCAACGCCTTGCTAATTTAATTGCTGTCTCTCCACCTTCCACACCCGTATTCATAGGAAGCACTTTGTCGTATCCAAAATATTCGGTGATATACTTTTCATACGCACCCAATAAATTATTATGAAATGCGCGAGAAGTTAAAGTGAGTTTACTAGCTTGTTTTTGTAATACTTCTATAATGGCCGGATGGCAATGGCCTTGGTTCACCGCAGAATAACCACTTAAAAAATCGAAGTATTGTTTGCCATCTACATCATATAAATAAACGCCTTCACCTCTTTCGAGCACTACTGGAAGTGGGTGGTAATTATGAGCGCCATATTTTTCCTCAAGAGCTAAGTATTTAGCAGCATGGGAACTAATAGTTGAATGATTCATTTCTATAAATTAGATTATTGAAAAGTAAATAATGGGAGAGAAAAGAGAAAAATGCTTCTCGATTGAATACAAAAAAATAGGAGGTAATTAAACTACCCCAAGGGATGGTTGAGTAAATCTAAGTTGCTGCGTAAAAAACTGCCCTTATTCATTGCACTAAGTTAGATTTTTTAGTTCAAATTCCCATATTTTGGACTTACATTCGCTAAAAGAATCAGTTTGAAACCGCTTGTTTCCATCGTCATATTAAATTACAATGGAGCTAAATATTTAGCTCAGTTTTTACCATCGGTATTGGCAACACAGTATCCAAATTTTGAATTAGTGGTGGC
>Ga0304729_1001480_pt1 | contig 15451 bp, 16 predicted proteins | sample C_131016_MF_Meta_FD_190475 | JGI IMG/M metagenome (GOLD analysis project Ga0304729, IMG submission 190475) | Freshwater microbial communities from Lake Croche, Canada to study carbon cycling - C_131016_MF_MetaG (v2) (version 2) | ecosystem: Environmental > Aquatic > Freshwater > Lake | place... | reverse complement strand
TTAGAGCAAATTGGAATTCAAAATATAAAACACTTTGGTTCAGAAATTCATCCTGAACTTACAGGGAAAAGTGACTACTCAGGACTACATCCTAGGGCAATTGAACAACTAGGGATTTCTAACCCTTCCCATAATCCTACTGCTCCAAGACCTACTAGAGCACCTCAACAGCGTGTTAAAGGACCGCCTCCTAGCAGAGCTCCACAAAAGTTTGACGTTCGTTCTAGAGCTCAAGCTAAAAGGATTTAGATTAGCCTGAAAATCTCTAAAAAATAAGGCACTCTAGTATTAGACTTAAAGAAAGTTGGGTAAATGCCTCTCATTCGTAAGTTTGCTGTTCAGGGACACGCCGTCCCTAACGGCTACTCAACTCCTCGTGGACCATTTCCTCCTGAGATTTTCGCGCAGAATCCTAGGGCGGAAGAAGACTTTCCAGAATCCGACTCTTTACACGAAGCATTAGACGATGTTCGCATGTTTAGATGTAAATATTGCAATGACATACTCTACGAGGATGAGTTATACACCCATGATTGCAATCAGGAAGAAGAATAAATATGCCAATTGTTACTGGTCTTGGAGCCACAACAAATAATAACGGTCATTCATTGGATGACAAAAATAACGTACAGGTTGACTTTGTATGGGGTAATTTCCCTATTCAGCCTAACGATGTGCGTGAAGATACCCCTACAAACAGCGGAAACACTTTTCCGTCCACCCTACTTGACCCAACTGTAAGCTTCCACAATACTGTTGTTGGAGCTTACAATGGTTACCCTCTGTATGAAATCGGAAATAAAGATAGTTACGGACGTTATCAGGGAAGCCGTGGTGCCGACACTAGCACTACAGTTGACTACATCAAGGCACCTTCAGTTCTTGGTAAGACAACTGCTGATGCTATTGACGCACTTGAAGACGCTGGTTTTGTTAAGCTACTAGCTAACATTACTCGCGTTAACGCAACTTCAGCTAACTCTGCTAACATCTATGCATTTAACGCAGATGTTAACTACCCACTAAACAGCAAGATTACTATTACAGCTGGTAAGGCTGCAGCTAGCAGCCCAGTAGCAGTTCCTGCTTACGTTCTTGGTGAATGGACTGTAACTGCTAAGGCAACTGGTTATGTAACTATTACTGGTTCTGGATTTACTGTTGCTGATACCACTGGTATTAACGCAACTGAAAATATCAGAAGTGGCCTAAAGGGTGAAGTTAACACTATTACCACTGCAACCGCTACAACCAACACTGCTAAGACAATTACTGCTATTAGTCGTACTGCTCTCAGCACAGAAGTATCTATCACCGCATCTGGTGCAGTTGCCGCTTACCCAATCGGTACAAAGATTACCATTGGTGCAAGCACAGGTATCCCAACTGAACTGGTTAACACTTGGACTGTAACTGGTAACTCAAGCACTAACGTGGTTAAGTTCACTGGTACCCTTACTACAGCACTTGCCCTAACCACTACTGAACTAACTGGCTCAGCTTCACTAACTGGTGCTACTGGAACTGTTAACGCTCAGAGCATTGCTGCAGACACTGCAAGTACGGCTCCTGGAGCTTCAATTACCATTACTCCTTGGGCTTAATAGTTAAAGGAATTTAAATAATGGCTGAACGCCTGAACTCTAGCAACCAAGGTAAACTTGCGTTGCAGAGTTCGGGCGTTCAGGCATTTGACCCTGTAGGTGAACAACTTGGTGGAAGTAAAAGAGTCCTCGACCAAATTTCAGAATCATCGGTAGCAGATGTAGACGTTTTACGTACAGCTGCAGACCTTCTTGGAGAAACATATGACGAACGTGGTTTTCTTGGTGGATTAGACTCATCAACTACAGCCTCTAGAAAAGCTGCAATTCAAGAAGCTATTTTTAATATTAATAACACCAGATATAAAAATCAACGAGAAGTTAAAGAGTTTAAAGAATTTTCAGACGAATTTTATGAATCTGGTATTACTGCAGATTGGTATTTAGGCAATGACTATAAGAGTAAGCGTTTTTCAGAACAAAGAGGTTCTGGATGGACATTTAGAGGAATTGCTGTAGCTCCTTCAGCCTTGTATGACTTACCAACATCAACAACAAACTGGAAACGTCCTAGAACAGTAGCCGCAGGTTACGACTATAATCAAGATACAGATACAGGCGTTCTTACAGTTGTGTTTCGTGATGGAACCTTTTATAATTATTATGATGTACCTCCATCTGTATGGATTGAGTTTCACGACTCGTTTTCAAAGGGTCCAATGCTTAACCGTAAAACTAAAAACGGCGGTCAGGCTATTGACGGTAAACTTTTATCATATAAGCACGGTAGAGCAGATATGAGTGCATTAAGCCCTAAGGCTCAAGAGTTTTTGTATAAAGCAGCTAGAACAGTTCAAATTTATAATAGAGAACGTACTTCAAGAGTAAACCCTGCTACTGGTAAAGCTTATACTTATAAAGGCAGAGAAGTTGCCGGTTCAGGACAAAACACCAGAGCCAGGCGTAAGCGTAATCTAAACGCAGCAGCTAAAAAGGGTGGTTATAACCCAAATAGAAACGCAGGAAAACAAAGAACACCATAAGGAATATATGCCACGGACACACGACATCGGAAATAAAAGATTTGTACAGTTTATAGACTTTCCTGTAAAATGGGGATATAAACTAGTAGTAAGAGGATGGACGCAAGAAATCAAGCATCCATTTAGAACATCAACACCATTAATTTTTAGGCTACCCTTTCACAAGGCAGTAGTCTTTGGTAAATGGACTGGACAACAACAAGACGAAGAGTCGGCACTAAATAACGCGATACAAGGACGGATATTAACTGATGAGGATTTTGAAGAAGGATGGACACCGCCAGCCTACAAAGCTAGAGAAGAGAGTGTCTGGGATTGGGACGCCTGATTTAATTATGTGGGCTGAAAATGCCTTATATGTTATTGGAAAAGAAATCACTCACCATCAGCGTGATAAAAGTGAGTTTGCTCTTGATGAAGCTCTTATGGGGGCAGAGGCCTTAGTAGCTATTATTAAAGAATTACAAAAGAGGGTCTAATGAATTCAGAAGATGAAGAATACGAAGAGTATGAAAATTATGAGGCAGTAGATACTTCTCTATGGGACTTAGACCCAGAAGATGAAGAACCTCAATTTGAAGAGATTGACCCAGAGTACTACCGAAATTTAGATGATGAAGATGACCTTCCTTTTGAAGAAGAGGAAGAAGAAGATGTTTTTTCTCAAGATTTTATTGACCGATTAATTGACAAGATAATGCTTTTTATGGATGGTCTTGTAGGTTACGCACTTCACGACTATCAAGCTCCGTTAGCCAGAAGAATTATTGAGGCAGTGCTCATCGGTAAAGGTGATGAGATTACAGCTCTAGCTTCTCGTCAGTCAGGTAAATCTGAGACTATTGCCAACACAGTAGCCACGCTTATGGTGCTTCTTCCTAAGCTATCTGTTTTATATCCGGAGCTCCTAGATAAGTATAAAAACGGTATTTGGGTAGGTTTGTTTGCTCCTACAGAGGGACAGGCAGAAACTTTGTTTGGCCGTACCGTTAGCCGGTTGACTTCCGAAAGAGCCCAAGAGCTACTTGGTGACCCAGAGATAGATGACCAGGCTGCCAAAATTGGTGGTGTAACCAGAATGGTTAGACTAAAGAATTCAGGCAGTAGCATCACAATGATGACTGCTAACCCACGAGCCAAGATTGAGTCTAAGTCTTTCCACCTTATTGTTATCGATGAGTGCCAGGAAGCAGACGACTTTGTAGTTTCTAAGTCTATTGCTCCTATGTTGGCTTATTATGCTGGTATCATGGTAAAGACAGGTACTCCTACAACTTCTAAGAATAACTTCTATAAAGCTATTCAATTAAACAAAAGACTGCAGACTGAACGAGGTCGTAGACAGAACCATTTTCAGTGGGACTGGCGTGATGTATCTAAGGTCAACACAAACTATAAAACATTTATTAAGCAAGAGATGCTAAGAATTGGAGAGGACTCAGATGAATTTCAGATGTCGTACAACTGCAAATGGCTACTTGAACGTGGTATGTTTGTCACGACTTCACTATTGGATGAACTTGGTGACACATCTCAAGAGCTCGTCAAAGTATGGCATAAAACCCCTGTTGTCGTTGGAATCGACCCCGCTAGAAAAATGGACTCAACCGTTGTTACTGTCGTCTGGGTGGACTGGGATAGACCTGATGAGTTTGGCTATTTTGACCATAGAATCCTCAATTGGCTAGAAATTCAAGGAGATGACTGGGAAGAGCAGTATTTCCAGATTGTAAACTTCTTATCTAATTACGATGTACTTGCTGTTGGAGTTGACGCAAACGGTGTTGGTGACGCAGTAGCCCAGCGTCTTAAGCTGCTTCTAGGTCGTTCCGACGTATTTCCGCTAACATCATCACAGTCGGAACAGTCTAAAAGATTTAAACATTTACAAGCTTTAATTCAAAGAAGGTCGCTTAGCTACCCAAACCACGCAAAAACCCGTAGACTAAGAGTACATAAACGTTTTATCCAGCAAATGACAGATGCTGAAATAAAATATAAAGGACCAAACTTCATAGTTGAAGCACCGGATGAATCCTATGCTCACGATGACTTTGTTGATTCTTTGGCTATTGCTTGTTCTCTAACCCAGTCCCTAGTTATGCCAGAGGTTGAAGTATCAAATTCAGCTTTTTTCTAAAATTTTGAGTTGACTATGAAATATTTTGATAAAACAGCCAAACTAGATATTGGAAATACTAGTTCCTTTCCAATTTAACTTTTAAGGAGTTCCCATGGGTATCGCCCCACAACCACAGTTCCCAGAACGCGCACCTCAGACTTACGAAATGAAGATGTCAGGCAACCCTGAACGTCGTGGACCACTTCGTTTTGAAGAAGGTATTGCAACTGACACTGACGTTCCAACCGATTTCCAGAAGGGTATCATGAGCGGCTTTGCTGCAGCTCCTGGTCGCCCAAACAGAAACGCACCAGTATGGCAAAAGCCAGCTGAAGAGACTCTATCTGAGCGTGCTCACGTAGGTTCAGCATCTTGGATTGAAGCACCTACCTTCCTTGGTGAATTTGCACACGGTTCATTCTCGAACAACGCTGAGCAGATTGTTGAAACCAAGTTGGTTTCGGGTGGACGTACTATGCGTCTTAACCCAACAGTAGTAAACGATTAATTAGGGATTCGATGGACCCCCGCCCGTAAGGGTGGGGTACCTTCGACTAGAGGAGAATTATGGCAGAAGTACCCTTGAATGAAAAGCTTTATGCTATGGTGGTCGGTCAGGCTAAGGCTAAATACCGTATTTATCCTTCTCCTGGTGCAAGTCACTGGGTTCACCAACGCTACCTAGAACTTGGTGGAAGATTTGAGGATAGTGCAAAACTTGCGGAACGTAAAGCAATGATTCGTAGAGCTATAGCACACCGCAGAGAAATGGCTGCAAAACGCCATGGAGATGATGAGTAATGTCGTTTTTAGACTTTTCACCACCAAGCTATAGAGCTTCATCATCTGACCTTACCATCAGCATCTCCCCTCTGGGTCTTGTAGAACTTGCTGATGAAGAGTTTGAGGTCCACGGTCCTCGCCTAAACCGTTACAGCCTTAACTGGGCTATGTACCTAGGTCATCACTGGGGCTATCGTCGTGAGCAAGGCGAAATGCAGATTTCGGTAAACTATTACCGTGCTTTTATTGATTACCTAGCTCGTTTTACTTTTGGTAATGGAGTTCACTTCCGCAGCCCTAAAGTTACTGAGGCTATTATTCCTGACCGCCTAGAGCGAGTCTGGGAAGTAGATAACAACAAACAACGTATTCTATTTGAAATGGCTCAAACTGGTGGAATCACTGGTGACGCATTTGTTAAGGTTGCTTACGAAGAAGCTTGGGAAGACAGTATTGGTCGTTTCCATCCAGGACGTGTACGTATCCTTCCCCTAAACCCAGCTTTTTGTTTCCCGGAGTTCCACCCACACGACCGTGAAAGACTGCTTCGCTTTAAGCAGAAGTACCGTTTCTGGGGAACCTCTTTAGAAGGTACCCGTCAGGTGTTTACTTACACTGAAATTCTTACTGAAGATGTTATTGAAGAATACATCAACGACGAACTTATCGACAGCCGCCCTAATCCACTAGGTCAGATTCCTGTTGTTCACATCCCTAACATTCCAGTATCCGGCTCTCCTTGGGGATTGTCAGATGCTCATGATATTATTACAATTAACCGCTCATATAATGAAATCTCTACAGACATTGCAGATATTATTAATTACCACGCTGCTCCTGTAACAGTTATTGTTGGTGCTAAGGCTTCTAACCTTGAAAAGGGTGCAAAGAAGGTTTGGGGTGGTCTACCTAAGGATGCTCAGGTATTTAACCTTGAAGGTGGCGGTGCTGGTATTCAAGGTGCTCTACAATACCTTGAAACTTTGAAGCGTTCGATGCACGAACTTATGAACATTCCAGAAACAGCTCTAGGACAGGCACAGCCTATCTCTAACACCTCAGGTGTTGCTCTTTCTATTCAGTTCCAACCTTTGATGAATCGCTGGTCACAAAAGAGTACACAGTACGGCAAGGGAATTGAAAAGATTAATCAGTTAGTTATTCTTAACCTTGCTATTAAAGAACCAGAAACTATGGTTTACAACCCTGATGAAGATGGGCCAATTAAGGAAGGGCAGCTTCCACAGCTAGACCCTAATGACCCTATTACATACAGCAACTATGTACATTTTGAACCGCCGCTACCTCTAGACAAGATTGTTATGTTGAATGAACTTCAGCAAAAGATGTCTATGGGACTTGAGTCTAAGGAAGGCGCTTTGCGTGCCCTTGGAGAAGAGTTCCCTGAAGAGAAGCTACAAGAGATTCGTGCAGAACTTATTGCAGATGCTAAGTCTGAAGGTGCCCTCAACCTTGTTAAGGCCCAGATTACTAAGCAACTTATGGACTTGACTGGCATGATGGTAGGACCTGATGGTACTGCTACTCCTATGGACCCGATGATGATGGGTGACGGAGACGTCATGGGTGACGGACAATTAGGTCCTCAGGGCTCTGGAGCTGATGCACAAGCTGACCAGGCAGTAGCTCAGGAGCAATTCCAGGCTGAGGATAATATAAGAACTTCTTTGGTAACTGAAGCGTATGGAACACAACTTCCATCTCGTAGACAAGTTGACAAAGATTAATGTCTTACTTTAAGGCATTATTTAATTAGGTAACAAAATATACTTATGATGTTACTTAATAAGTACAACTGACAAGGTCATGTGGCACTAATATGGAAAACGACCAAGAGAATGAAAAGAGATTAATAATGGATGAAAACCTAGAAGTAGTAGAAACTACTGAATCAATTACTAATGCAGCTTTTGCTGAGGAGGTAGCAGTGCAGAACCAGTTCACAGCCGATGATATTGCAAAGGCACGTGCACAGGAAAAGGCAAAGCTATACCCACAGGTAGAAAAGCTACAGGAGGAACTTGCAGTCCTTAAGAAGGAACGTGAGGAACGTGCAGCCCTAGAGGCTGAGCGTGCAGCAAAGCGTCAGACTCGTGAGTCAGAGCGTGCAGCTGAACGCAAGAAGCAAGAAGAATCAGAACTTGAAGTTCGCGATTTGCTTGCTAAAAAGGAACAGGAATGGGCATCAAAGCTTGAAGCTGAACGTCAAGAACGTGAGCGTGCTTTTGCACTTCTTGAACGTGAGCGTGAGTTCCAGGAGCTATCGGCTTACCGCCAACAGCGTCTTGAAACAGAACGCGACAACATCATTCCAGAACTTGTTGACCTAATTTCTGGAAATTCCCGCGATGAAATCGAGCAGAGCATCGCTGGTCTAAAAGAACGCTCTGCGAAAATCTTCGATTCTGTTGCGCAAGTTGCACAGCAGAGCCGCAAGGAAATGGCTGGAACTCGTATTACGAGCCCGGCCTCTGGACCCCTCGACAACGACTCGGACTCAAGAACGTATTCACCTAATGACATTAATAACATGTCAATGGCAGACTATGCGAAGAATCGTGCCAAGCTACTTGGCTCAGGTAAAAACAGTGGACAGGGATTGTTCGGGTAATAAAAACCTAATCTAACGACCGCTTCTGAAAGGAGCAAAAAATGGCAGGTTCTGCTGTTACCGGTACCAGTGCATTAGCCACTGCGCCTACCGCATATTCAGGTTCGAATAGTCAGCTTTCACAGGCTATTCAGACCATTTGGTCGAAGGAAATTCTGTTCCAGGCGATGCCTATTCTTCGCTTTGAGCAGTTTGCAGTTAAGAAGACTGAGCTTGGTGTTTCACCAGGTCTCCGCGTTAACTTCCTTCGTTACAAAAACTTCACAGTGGACGCAACTCCACTGACTGAAGGTGTCCGTATGACAACCAACGCTCTAACCGCAGAGCAGATTGCTATCACCGTTGCTGAGCACGGCTATGCAGTTGCAGTTTCAGAACTGCTACTGAACGCTTCGTTCGACGACATTATGGCTTCCGCTTCACGTTTGCTTGGTCGCCACATGGCACAGTACCTAGACGTACAGGCTCGTGACACACTGTCGGCTGCTACCTCAGCAACCTTCGGTTACGACCGTTCAGGTCTAACTTCATCTACCACCTTCAACACCTATGCAGAAGGTACCGTTGGTACCGCAATTGGTGACCTAGATGGTAACCACAAGTTGACCACTGGTGCAATCAAGGACTCAGCACTTGTGCTTGCGTCTAAGAACATTCCAAGAATTGGTGAGACTTATGTCCAGTTCATCCACCCTAAGCAGTCGCGTGACCTTCGTTCAAACCCAGAGTTTATCGAAGTCACTAAGTATGCTGCTCCAGGTAACTTCATGCTAGGTGAAATCGGTCGTCTATACGACGTCGTATTCATCGAGACCACTCAGGTTAAGAAGTTGGATGCAAACCAGGCTGGTTACACCACTACTAGCAACGTTGGTGTTCCAAGCGACCAGACATCATACGCTAACAATGCTGTTAAGGCTAACTCAGCTCCAGGTTCAGGTGGAAACCCAGCTTCTTCTAGCTACACCAGTGAAAAGGGTTACCTATCTGCAGCTACTGGTAACACTGCTGACGTTTACGAGTCAATCATGATTGGTGACAACGCATTTGGTCACGCAATCGCCCTCCCAGTTGAGCTACGTGACGGTGGTGTTCTAGACTTCGGTCGTGAGCACGCACTAGCATGGTACGCTATCTGGGGTCTCGGTATCATTACCGACCAGGCTATCAACAAGGTTTACACCAACTAATAGCCAAACTTAGTCGAGGGGGGGCCCCAAAAGGGCCTCCCCAACACAAACAAATAAATAATAAATAAGGAGAATAAATATCGTGGCAAATAAACCCACTAGTCCACAGGACGCAACAGGACGTGCAGCAGAAGAAGCTGCAAAGCGTAACGCAGCTGAACTAGCTGCAAGACAAGATGAAATCTCAATCTCACGTCAGGCCGAGGCTATTAGTCTTGAGAATGACGTGTTTGACCCAAAGAATCCAAGTGAGCCACTTCTAATTGATGAAATTGAAGAAGTAGGCGTATCAGTAAATAACGACAAAGTGATTATCCGTACACATCATGATATCGAAGATATGACTTTCGGTGTGATTAACGGAGCACCACAGAACTACACCTTTAAGGCTGGAGTTCGTTATTCTGTGCCTCGTGCTCTTGCTGAGCACCTTGAAAGACTTGGTTACGTCTGGCGTCAGTAGTACGCCTCCAAAAGCTGTCCGTCCTGCTGGTCCCCGCCCTCCTCACCAGCAGGGCGGACTTTTTACCATGCATTTTATATGTTTTTAAGAGATTATAGTTATATAAGACTTTGGAGGATTGATGGCTACCACTTCTAGCCTTGTTGACAGAGTTCGCCTAGAGCTTGGCGACGTTGGCAAAACCTTTGTAACTAGATTTGTTGCGGATGGTACAACTAACAGGTTTAAATTACACTATGCTCCTCTAGACCACAAACAAGTTGCAGTATATGCAGGCACAACTGATATCTCTAATACTAGTTATGTTGAAGAATCTACCGGTGTTTTAGTTACAGCTGATGTTTTAGAAGACATGACTGAAGTTACTGTTAGCGGAACTTATTACAGATATTTTACTGGTGCAGAGTTAGAAACTATTGTTACAGATGCTATTACTCAGCATTCAGCTGGCCATACCGATTCTTTAGGACGTAAAATGAATGTATCTACTCTTCCTTTTATTGAAGAGTATCCTGTAGCTATTTACGCTACCACTATTGCTCTTTATACTTTAGCTACTGATGCTTCGTTTGATATTGACATCCAAGCTCCGGATGGTGTTACTATTCCTCGTGCAGAACGTTTCCGACAGTTAATGGAAATGGTTCAAACTCGTCAAACCCAATATCGTGAACTGTGTGTTCAACTAGGTGTTGGTTTATATAAGATTGATGTGTTCAGTCTTCGTCGTATATCGAAGGCTACAGGACGTTACGTGCCTATGTACAAGCCTCAAGAAGTCGATGACCGTTCATACCCACAAAGGTCAGACGTTCCAGCACCTACTTATGGAGATAAACCAGTTGAATGGCCTACAGAATCCGGAGAGCTCACTGCTTACCAAGGACGTTCATTTAGTACTTCACTAAACTTTACTGGAAACTATGCTGGAAAGTCATTTACAGCAAAACTTCTCAACCAGCGTGGCTCAGTGCTTGTAGTTCAAAACTTTGCTCTTGATATAATTACTACTGGAATTGATATTATTACTGGAGCTTCTAGAAACGCTGGAAGTACAACCATTACTATTACAACTAGTGCTGCCCATGGATTAAGCACTGGTAACTCAGTAGTAATTACGGATGTTGATGATACAGTAAACGGAACATATACTATCCTTAATGGTAATCCAGCAAACTCTACTTTTACTATTACTGGAACCGCAACTACAGTCCTAGCCCTTACTGGACTAACTGGTCAAGTAGACACAAATGTATCTAAAGCTTACACCTTTACCCTTTCCCTAAGTAAAGAACAAACCCTAAGACTAGCTGAAAGAACATACTGGTCTCTTTCAACTGTGGACGCTAACCAGGGTGAGGTCATTGAAATCAAGGGCGGAAACTTCTTTACAGTTCGTAGTAGCACGGTGGTATTATAATGAGTTTATATCCTGAAATTGATATTTCTTTACTTCCTGGAGTTCCTGGTCAACGTGGTCCACAAGGTCCTAAGGGAGATGCTGGTCCTTCTGGTGGGTCTTTTGTATTTGCTCCTCAAGATTCATTACAAGTTTGGCATATTACGCATAACTTGGGTTACAAACCAAGCGTACAAGTTGTAAACCAAGTTGGTACTGAATTTTTAGGTGATGTTGTCTACAATGATAATAACAGCCTAACTATCACTTTTAGTCAAGCAGTATACGCAACAGCGTATTTATCTTAAGGAAATTAAATGGCCGGTAAAGTCTTTTTAACGTCAATAAATTTGGCAAATAACAGTTTGCAAAATGCTAAAATTGACGCAAGATGGAGCAGTACTCCTAGCGGTAGTACTAACCCAGATGCACAAGGTTCAGCTGCAGAAGGCCAATTGTCCTCTTATAATGGTGTTTTGTATATTTATAAAACTTCAGGTGGTTGGACGCCGGTTGGTGGAGTAAACGGTGGGACTTTAAGTAGCAATTTAACTCTTTTTCAAGGAACTACTAGCTCTTCACCTTTAAAGTTCCAAATCGGTGCCAGTCTTGCAACTCCTGCACAGGGTGCAATGGAGTTTGATGGAACAAACCTTTTCTTTACCCCTGTAGCCAACCGTAAAACCATTGCGTTTACTGACAGCAGCATTAGTGGTAATGCTGCCACAGCAACTAAGTTTGCTTCTAATACTACTGGAACAATCAATGGTTCGAACTACGATGGTTCTAGTCCGATTATTATCAAGGCAAGCACAACTTATACTCTAGGTGTTACAAACACCAACCTTGCGTTCTCTTCAGGAACTACTTGGGATGGTGGAACTACTGGTATCACTATTGGTTTGAGCGCTACCCCTACAGGTATTACTAGCATAAACGGTATTTCTGTAACCGGTTCTTCAGGTTCATTCCTTACTAGCGCTTCGACTGCCTCTGTTCTTACTAGCGTTGGAACTTTAAACGGTTTGTCTGTTGCCTTATCTCAGACCATCACAATGGGTAGCAACCGTGTAACTAACGTTGGAACCCCTATACTAGACAGTGACGCAGCTACTAAGAAGTATGTAGACGACGCTGTTCAGGGTTTAAATGTTCACGATGCTGTAGCAGTTGCCTCCACTACTAGTATTACAGGTACTTATACTCCTGGTGGTGGAACTGCAACTACTGTTTCTGGAAATTCTGGAGCCAACACTTTAACCGTTACTAGCCCAGGTTTTAATATTGCTATAGGACAACAGGTTGCAGGTACGGGTCTTAGTGGAACAGTGTATGTAACCAATGTTACTGTTAGCGGAACTTATACTGTTACTCTATCTTCTAATCTTTCTTCAAATGCTTCTGGAAGTTACACCTTCTTAGGTGCAGATGGTGGTACAGGTGTTGGTGCCACCTTTGTGGGTACCGCAGCAAACCTTGGCGTAATTGATAGCTACACACTTTTAGCAGGTGACCGTGTTCTTCTAAAAGACCAGTCTACTAATACCCAAAATGGTATCTATGTAGTAACCACAGTGTCTACAAACATTACTTTGACCCGTGCAGATGATGCCAACAACAGTATTGCTAAAGAAATTACTGCTGGTGACTTTGTTTACGTATCTGGTCCAGCATCTGGCGGAACTAACAAGGGTAAGTCATTTGTACAAGGAACTACTGGTACTGCTACTGGTGGTGGTGTCAAAATTGGTACCGACAATATTGCTTACAGCCAATTTAGTGCTACTAGTTCGGTCCCTTATGCAAGCACAAGTACTGCTGGTATTGCATCATTTAGCTCTACTTACTTTAGTGTTGACGCAACCGGTGCTGTATCTATTAATCCTAATACTGGTGGTAATGGAACACCTAAAACTGATGGTGTAACCCTAAAAAAAGCTAGCACTATTACAGGAAATGGTTCTCAAGCATCTTGGTCAATAAATCATGGTCTTGGTCAGTGGGTTCACGCTCAATTGTTTGACTCATCTGGAAACCTTGTAGAAGTAGATATACAAAACACTGGTACAAATAATGGTACAACAATTTTTACATTTGCAAATGCGGTTACAAATACTACAGTTTACAACTACGTAATTATTGGATAATAAATGACTAAAAATATATACACCCCTTTTAATTTCACAACTGGTAGTCACTATATAACTAATGATGCTGTTGGAAATACCCCTTTAACTATTAAAGGATTTTTAAACCAAACCTCCACCAATCTTATAGATTTTTTAAAATCAGACCTTACTCCTGTAGCATCAATTTCAGCTGCCGGAGATGGATTTTTTAACGGTTCATTAAACATTGGAACTTCAACATCTCTTGGTCGTTTAACTATCCTTAATACTTCATCTGGAGTAAAGGGTTTGGTGGTCAAAGGTGCGTCAAATCAATCTGTAAATTTACAGGAATGGCAGGTATCTGGAAACACTATTCCCGTAGCGTATGTCACACAATTAGGGGATTTTACCACTACTAAAATTATTACAGCAGCATCAGCTCGAATAAATTACTCTTCAACACTTGGAACACTATCTTTACAAACAACAGATAGTTCAACTATTGGTGCAGTTATCCGTGGTGTAGTAGGCCAGACTGTTAACTTGCAAGAATGGCAATCTTTCAACGGTCTAAGTGGAGTCACAGTTGCAAGTATTGATAATAGTGGCAAAATTACAGCTGCAGGAGATATTTCATCATCTGGATTAATTACTGCAACTAGTGGAGTAGCAACTTCAGCAATTAAAAATACTTCTCAAGTAGCAACAATTGTTATTGGAACTAATAATAAAAATATACAATTGGCTGGTTCAACACTAGATGCAGGAAACGGTTCGGGTGTTATAGGAATTACAAATGCTACTACCGCTCCAACAGCTAACTCGTCAGCTGGTGGCATTCTTTGGGTTGAAGGTGGTGCGCTAAAATACTTAGGCTCTACAGGTTCAGCAGTTGTTGTTGTAAATTCAAACAGCACACTTCCTGGTGGTAGTGGCTCTGGTTCTTTAGGTTATATTGGTAGCTATCAAACCACTTCTTCAGCACCTGCAGTAACAGGTACCGGTACTGTAACTGGGTCTAGCATAACTATTAGTGGTGCTTCGGCAACTTCAAGCTCTAATGGTGCTGACTCTGCAACTGGTGGAGATTTAATTCTTAGAGGTGGTGCAGCAACTTTAAGCGGAAGTTCTACCGGAGAGGTTCTTTCTGGAAATGTAATAATTGATTCTAGTAACGTCACCGCCATCGGTGAAGCTTCTTACCGGCGGGGGCACGTAGGTATTGGTATTACTACACCTACTGACGGAACTACAATCCCATCTGGTTATGCTCAAAGCGTTACTGTTGCAGCAAATACTTTTGGGGAATCGTCTGTTTTAAACGGATTCAGCAGCCCAACAAGACAATCTATAGATGGACTTGTAAATATCGGTACACATGGAACTAATCAAGTAAACATTGGCTCATCAGACACTTGGAGTGGGGCTCTGACGGTCAACATTATGAATAAAACCGGTGGTGATGTTAAAACTCTTAATCTTGCCAATAATGGCGGAGCAACTACTGTAAAAATGGCAACTGGTGCTTCTAGCTCTGACATTAGACTAGGTGTGGGAAATACTTCTTCTACTATCTATACTCTTGGTAAACTTTTTATTTGGCAGCCTTTGGGAGGTACAGCATCTGTACCAGCTTCACCCACCTCCTATCTTACTCCCGCTCAAACCTTATCTACTACAGAGTTAAAAACTCTTATTATTCAATATACCGGTGCGACTTCGGGAAGCTTTACACTGCCTAATGGAACTACAATGGATGCTGGTGTACAAAACTTACTTACTGCTACAGGAATTGATTGGACATTTATAAATACAAACTCTGGAACAGCTACAATAACTTCTCCTGGTTCAAGCCACATTATTATAGGAAACGGTGCTGTTGCAGCTAATACTTCAGGAAGATTCCGCTCTGTAAGAAGCACCACAAACGTATGGGTAACTTTTAGACTAAGTTAAGCCTCTACTGGGCTAAATAAAGCCTTAAAATAAAAGAGAAGACTTTAGGAGATTATAATGGGTTATCCATCAAGCATTAAGTCGTTTACATTTAAGCGCAATAACATTGATAAGGTTATTGCTGACGACGTAAACTTGGCCTATACAGAAATTACCGAAATTGAACGACAATTGGGAGGAATCACAACTACCTCTGGTGGTTCTGCTG
>Ga0304729_1001477_pt1 | contig 15475 bp, 23 predicted proteins | sample C_131016_MF_Meta_FD_190475 | JGI IMG/M metagenome (GOLD analysis project Ga0304729, IMG submission 190475) | Freshwater microbial communities from Lake Croche, Canada to study carbon cycling - C_131016_MF_MetaG (v2) (version 2) | ecosystem: Environmental > Aquatic > Freshwater > Lake | place... | reverse complement strand
TTAAAGACACGATATTGAAGACTTATTTCATCTTTGTGCAATCCGTTTAGCTTTAACTTAACAATTTTAGGGAATATAGACTGGAACTTCTTTGATGTTTTAGAATACTTGCCTTCATATATCAATGTTATGTCAGAAGCAAGTTCTTTGTTGATTTGATAAACAACAACAACATAACCTGCTTCATAATCATAATCATCAATAACCTGTTTAGTACGTTCATACTCACTGTCTAGAAAGTTTCTAAACTTGTACAAGTCTTTGGGCTTGAAGAGCACATATACAGAATTCTCATATTGTACGTCTCTTCTTTCATCTTTAATATATCCGTTAATATACCCATTGTCAAGCAACCTTTCTCTACCTATACCAAGAGTGGGTACAATGAATATACTAGTGACAGTCTTCTTTACTTCCATCTTATAATTTTACAACTCCATTATTAATATAATTCTCTCTGGTAATATTCCAAATATCATTCTCAATAGCCCAACGCAGGTCTAGTATTAAGCTTTCAACACCTGGATACTTTTTACCCTTATGTTCAAACCCCTTCTTAGCATCAAGCATAGAATCAATAGTTGTTTGATAGAGCAATGGAGACATATAATTGGTGCTGTCACACACAATGAATATAGGATCTAGAATAGTGTAACCAAGATTTTGGAAGAACCACTTAGCAGCATAGAAATATAAATAAGCCTGAATATAAGCTCTTCTATAGAGATAGTATTCTTCATAAAAGTTTTCTACACTCCATGTGCACTTAAGATCATACACTTGAATAGTCTGTTCTGTATGATCAACAATCACCTTATCCATCATACTCTTAAACAGATGACCATTCACTGTATATCCTTCCACTTGTAACTGATTGTATACAGTCCATCTACCACTATTCACCTTGTTTACAATCTCTGCAGTGATAGGATTACTCTTGAGCTCTTCTACAATTCTATTAGCATTAGTGATGTCTTCAGCTGTTACAACAGTGAGCCCTTTGCTTCTCACTTCTCTAATCTCTTTGTAATAAACCTCAGCATCACTTCCTATGAACTTACCTAGAACAGCATCTATTTTAATTTTAAATCCTGAATCTTTGTAAGCATCTTGACATATAGCTTCAAAATCTCTAGTGATATTACCATCACTATCTGTAGCTTCTACAGTGTGCTTATATAGAGCTTCGACAAATTCAAGCATAAGTCCTGTAGGAGCAGATGTAACAATAGACATGTGAAACTTCTCATCAAATAGATGTTCCTCCATTAATAATGTTTCCACTAGTCTACCAGTGACAGAAGCTTTACTATCTTCATCATCCACCTTTTCACCAAGAACATATTTCTTGTGATATTTCTTTCTATTCGTAGAGAATTCTTTCAAACTAGAAGAACTGTCCATCAACGTAGCTCTATACTGAGCTTCAGTTTTTAATGCTCCTTGTATCATTCTGTTTCATTTTTAGTTAAAAAATCCATATTTCTTTTTAAATTCTTAGGGAGCTTATCTACTATATCATCTAGTATTTCTACATCCCATCCTTTTCCATTCATTGGGTTACCATACACTCTAATATCATCGCTGTACAGATGTTTGATTATTCCCTTTGGAAATCTAACTATCCATACAGTGTTTACATTAATTCCATAGTCTATGATGAACAAAGCTTCACCATCTCCTAAGGGTGTATGCACCTCAATTGTTGGATTTAATTGGAGCATTACCATATTGTTTCTGTTTAAAGGCTGAAATGATTTTTTTCTTTCCTTTTGATATATTTGCTCTACCTTTATCACTCATCGTCTTATATTTTGTACCTTTTTTAGCCTCAGATATTTTTTTTCTAGTCTCTTCAGAAAAAACTCTACCTTTTAAAGCTTTTGCTATTTTATCAATTGCTTCTTGTGGTAATCTTTTTCCTTTATTAACTAATGAAATTTTATCTTTGACTTCTTGTGTACGTGGAATTCCTTTATTCCAAGGAATTTTTCCTAAGTTAGATTTAGAAATTCTAGATTTTGTTTCTTCAGGAACAATTTTACCTATTTGCCATTGAGACATTAGTTTTTTAGTCTCTTCTGAATGTTTTCCTCCTTTTCCAGGAATTCTAATATTAAGAAGTTCTACTAAACAATCTTTATAAAATTCCCAATAAACAAGTTCATATCTATCTAAAACTTCTTGAGAAATATCGTTAGGTAATTCACAGATGATATCAAAATTATGACTCTCTACTCCATATTTTATTATAGAATTATAAAGTCTTCTTTGTTTTATACCAAATGTTTTTTGGTATTGATCAAATCTTCTTTTAAAATCCCAAGTTTGTCCTATGTAAACTTTACCATTAGGATTTGTTATCTTGTATATTCCTATCATTTAATAAATTTTGTATTATTAATAATCTCAAATATGCAGATAAACTTAACCCTAATGAGTTAGCTTTAATGTTAAGTTTTTCTTTAATATCTTTTTGTATTCTAATTAAGATAGTTTCTTCATTTTTCATTTGTATATATTTTGTTTATACAAATGTAATACAAATAATTTAAACTACCAAATTTATTTTTCAAAAGTTTGAAGAAAAGCATCAATTACATAAGGATACATTGCTCTTATTTCTCTTGGTACATGTTGAAAAAACCATTTCACTTCTATGCCATACTCATTACCATGAGGATCAACTCCTTGTGGATGTATTAACCAGAATTGATGTGTTTCTTCACCCAGTGTAACAGATCCTTCATACCACACTTCTGTAAATGAAGGTGTTTTGTTAATTTCAATCTTTACTTGATCACTCATTTCTTTAAATATGTATTATAGTTTTTTCTTCTTTTTCTTTCTTGGTCTTTATGTCATGGCAATGGGAACACAAACATTGTAAGTTGTCTAATTCACAGAATAGCCTCTCTACAAATCCTGGAAGATCTGCTGCACAATTGAGAGAACCCGCAGGAACTATGTGGTCTACATTGATCTTTTTATCAGGAAACCATTGCTTACACTCATTACATTGATATTCAAACTTTTGTCGTTTATTAGGACCTTTATAAATCCTCTTAGAGTTAAGTTTACACATTGTAATGGGCTTCCACCATCTTGATTTCTGTCTTAGTCCACTTCTTATAAAGCTCCAAAATGCAGATTCTGTCATTGTACCAGCATTCCTAGTTTTAGGAACTCTTGGCTTAGCAGCTTTCTTAATTGATTTTTTTTTCATAATAAAAGCCTGAGGACTTTTGGTCCCCAGGCATATAAAATTAATCAATTTTTACGATTCTCTTAGAGATTTCTTCTTTAATCTGATCAAGACTCTTAACAATAACATCCACTTCTGCACTAGATAGAGCAGGTAGATTGAAATTGTATTTCTTAGCTTCTGCAGTGAATCCTTCTCTAGCTTTTGTAGCAAGATTTTCTAATTCACGAACTGCAAAGCTCTCGTCTAGCTCAAGAATATCAAAATCAAGATCGTGTAAAATACTTGTAGCTTCTTCACGTGGTACAGTCATGATTGGAAGATATTCCCAACATCTACCCTTAGATTCACCAATACCAACCACCTTCATAGGGTTGATAAGAACAAGAACAGACATATCGCCACATCCTACATAGTGAATTTCATCACTAGTAAAATGAAGACCTTCTGCACCACAATCATCTGTATTCCATCTGCAAGCTGCAGGGTCCATGTTTACAGCTCTACCAATACGAATATCAAACGTACCTGTATGAGCATCTGTAAATCTGTTCTCTGCTCTGTTAGGAAGATCTAAATAAAGCTCTGTAAGATTACCAATCTTTTCTCCATGATTGATTTCTATAACATCTTCACATTTACCATCTCCATCACATTCTGTACATTTTATATTTCCTTCTTCATAATCTTCTGGAACCCATCCTGTACCATCACAATAAACACAATCTACCATTTCACCTTCATACATAGCATCTACATGAACCAATTTATATTCACCATCTTTTAAGAAGATGAAATAATCATTAGGACTTTTCTTCCATACAGCCTTCACCTTATTATAAGCATTACTTATAAACTGCACAAGCTCTGTACCACCATGCACTGTAACCACATTTCTAAGAGCAGCAAAGAATCCTTGCTTAGTGATTTTGAAAGCATTCTTCTTTAAGAAATTGAATAGCTTATCAGCCACTTCTGCTCTAGGATTTAAGCAACACCACATAAAGAATCTCTTAAGACCTTGAAACTCATCATTATCTGTACCATTGTGAGTGCCAACAATCTCTAAGAACTCTTCAACCATCAATGGAGGAAGACTTCTATTGATTCCTTTCAAATACAATGAACCATCTTTTAGTTCAAACTCATCAAGAGAAGCTAAATAATCCACTCCTTTCTTAATAGCTTGAGCTTTGTTGTATTCAGCTTGCTCTTTTCTTCTCTCATCTCTCACTTCCACTGTTGCTACAAGTGATATCAGCTGTTCTTCTGTCTTTGCATTCTTGGCCCTATTAAAATCATCTGCTGTAGCATTTGACTTAGTAAGCACTGTACCATCCTGTAACACAATAGTGAGAACATCATTTACCATCTTAAGACTTAAATAAATCTTTTGAGGACTTGTGGTGGTGGTTGTATATGTAGGAGCTGATTGTTCCACGTGGAACAAATTGGAGGAACTTTCGTTCTCCAATTGTTCAAATGCAGCTTCTATTTTCTTTTCTACCACTCTTTCAATAGTGTTTTTAAACCATTTTAAACTTAGCATACTTTTTGTTTTTTTTTTAGATTGTTTGTAATTCATTAATTGTTTCTTGTGTAAGCTCTTCATCTAAAGGCTTATCTTCATTTAGTCTTATTGCATAGTGTGTTAAATTCACCTTATGCTTGTGATATTTAAATAAATCAGCCACTGCCTTAATCAAAACTGAATCTGTAACATGATATAAAAATTGGTTAAGCATTGGTTTTAAGAATGGAAGTTTCTCATTTACTTCCATCACTTGTTTGTAAATAATATAGGTTTCTTGATCAAATAAATTGTGTTCTTTAGCAAATTCTACAATTTCTTTCTTAGTTTCATCATCTGCATATCTTCTATGACTGTATTTAGATATATAAGCACTAAGTGTGTCTATCTTGTCAGCAAGATCAGAAGAAACTTCTCTTATAAACTTTGATCTATCAAATATCTCTTTATAGTTATCTCTAAACTTGTCTATTAAGAACACTGTAGCCATTGTTCTAAATGGTCTATTATTACCCTCCATAAATTTTTCCATAGTAATCCAATTGTGCACATCTGCTTTTTGTAAATTGTCAAAGTTTTTATCAGCCACTAATACAAATTCTACAATATCCTTGAAGCAAGACCAAAGACAATCCATCTTCTTCTTGTTAGATTCTTTTGTATATACATGTAGCTTTTTAACCTTTTCAATTTCCTCAAACTTAAATGTTGTAGGAACAAACTTAGCATACTGATCACTTAGATTATTCTCTGTTCTGATAGCCACCTTACCAGAGAATTCTCCCTTCATTCTCACTCTTCTTATTGTAGAACCAGCAGATCCTCCAATAAGTTGAACTCTCTTAGCTTTTAGACCATCTACATAAGACTGAGGAATCTCTATCTTATCAAGATCTACGAAACTACTCTCAAAGAAGGCTAAAATAGTTTGGAATTCAGTGATACGTTGTCTCCACTCAGATTTTGGATGTTTATTTAATTCCAACATTCCTTCGTAAGACTCATAGTCTACATTCTTTATCTTTCTAAGCTTTAAATCAGACTTCTTAATAAATAAACAAGTTTCATTATAAGGAAGAATAGTTCTTAAATAATCTTGCTTTCCCTTAGTGAATCTATCAGAGAACATGTAAATCTTAGGAGCAACACTCCATCTAGGTCTAACAGTTTCATATGAAATAGTTTGTCGATGTCTCTTAGATGAAATTCTATATTTACCTTGTCTGAATGACCATTTCTCTTCATATTGAATGAACATTGTATGCTTCAAATGATTTGCTATATGCTTCCAATCTAACAATGTAACTCCATCCATTTTAGGAGAAGCTATAGGAATTTTAGAATAACTCAATAGTGTAGTGACATCTAATATACTAGAAGGCTCTTTAGAAAAGAAATTAGCAATAGTCCTATCATTATTACTATAGAAATCAATAATAGAAATAGGATTACCTTTCAGATTAATACTTTCATTGTATTTAACCATAAAGACATCAGCCACCTTACTAATTTTCTTCTTTATAATCTCTTTAGCCTCTTGTGTATATCTGAGAGATTCTCTGTTTGGTGTAGGAAACAATCCGTCTGTAAGACTAAAACGTAGAGCAATAGGAATATTAATTTGTGGAATACTAAGTTTCTCAAAATCAATAGGATAGTATACATTATCTAAACATAAATGTAACATTTTAGATTGTGCCATGCTAGAGAACTGATAGTCATCAGCTCTATGAATAACAAAATCATTAACAATGCTACTATCTATAGACTTGTCTACATCAAAATAAACACTTTCAAAATAAGCTAGTTGCTCTTTAATCTTACTAGCAAATTGATATCTATCATAGAAATCAACAGGAATGATCACTTTAACACCATTACCTTCAGTGGTAGGCTTTTCATATAAAAGATCAATACTGTTTGTATCTTCTCCTTCATACATCATATATTTACGCTCTACACCATTCTTTCTAGCTACAAAATAGAAGCTAGAACTATAGGCTAATGGTGCCTTAAAACCTAGTCCCATCATACCAAGCTCTGTATTGCTATCACGCTTGGTTGACTTACCATACTTACTAATGATGTTCACTACATCATCAGCATCTAGACCAATACCAAAATCCTCAACAGAAAACTCAATGGTATCACTATTACTCTTCTTAAGAGATACAATGATTGGCTTGTCAGTGCCTGCTCTTCTGTGACTATCTAGTGCATTACTTGCACACTCACGAACAGCTGAACCTATATCATCTGAGTATAGGTTTTTACTTAACATCTGCATCAAGATTTGAGCAGAATCTAAGTCTAAGGACATTTTTGTAGTTTGTTGAGCTACTCCATCTTCTAAAATGTGTGATTCTGTTTGTTTTTCTAGTATCATTTTCTGATTTTTAATTCTTTTAACATGATTAATGCTTTCTCGTAATTCTCAAGATCTTCTTGTTCTGTTAGAACATCACGTGTCACTTTCATAAATCTCCATTTATTAGGATAGACATAATAAACATTTGGTTTACGAAGTTTAACATCTTGTTCTTCTTTATTTAGTTTTTGTTCTTCCCAATTATCATGTAACCATTTTAATTGTTCTAATAAATAATAGTGAATAGTTCCACTTTTTGCTAGTCCTATATAAAATCCTACATTAATACATGATCCATTAGCTACAGCTATCATATCTCCTTTTACAAGAGGTCCTCCATATTTTACATCATACATAATTAAATAGTTTTAATAGTGTTTACAGTCATGAATTTCATTTTAGCATCATTGTGCATAACTAAAAGAATGAGCAGTTGTTGTTCCACTCCATAATCTAAGTCAAATTCTTGTTCTTCTATTTTTATTCTTATTTCATTTCCATTATCTAATATACTTCCAATAAATTCTCCTGGTGTATTCCAATTTGCAGATTTAGAAGCAAACAGTTGTAAATCGTCACCAGTTTTGATTATGTCATAATCATGTTCATAATCATCCATATCTCCTGGAAAATTCTCTACATAAACTTGTATCTTTTCTTCTTTCATGATTGTTGTCTTTTAATTAACCAAATGTGTTTGTCGTTTAAATTAATATACTTATTTGTATTATGTCCTTCTCCTGTAAATTGATGGATCTTTCTGGTCCATGTATGTACTTTTCCATTATAAGTGTTAGACATCTGTACTTCTTGTATATTTACAGAACACAATGTAGACTTATACAATGGTTGTTTTGTTTTCCAATGTGTCTTCTTTCCAATCATTGGAATCTTTAATATTCTCACCCATCTAAGGTTGCCATCTCCTGCAGCACCTATTAAGATTTCATCTCCTATTTTTAATTGATCAATTTCTATTAACATAATTTAAGTTTTAAAATGGTAGTTCTTGTAACCATTGAATTTCAAATCCATTATTATCCATGAGAATCTTATTCACTTTAGTGAATACACCTTCAGAATCCCATTCTGTATTTCTATAACTAGCAGAAGCTGGATGTGTTAAATTGAATGACCAACTAAATGGTGGTACATTCTTTTCATACCTAGCAGCATCCTTACCTAAAAATACAATAGGGGCTCCTGTATATGTAAGGATTTGCTCAAATACATATTTTGTAAACGGTTCCCATAAATCAATATGAGAGCCTGCTTTACCAATTTCTGTAGTGAGAGCAGCGTTAAGCATTAACACTCCTTGTTCAGCTAGATAACTAACATCAGGATTCTTAAAATGCTTAAGGTTTAATCCGTTATACACATCTTTCTCAAGAGCTTTATAAAATTGTTCTAATGAAGGTTGTAACGATCCTGTTGTAGAGCAGCCCATTAATAAGCCATCTGCTATAGGAACACCATCTTTTAATGTGTGATAGGGGCACATACCTAATAGCACAACCTTTATGTCTGTAGCTTTAGTGTGTTTAAAACATCTAAAGGTGTTAGAAGAAAGAGGAGCAATCTTTTTGCCCCTCTTACCCTCTTCCTTTAAAAATTTATAGATGTCATCACACTCCTTGCTCTCAATGAAAGGTTGCATAAACCTATGCCAGCTCACATCAAACTGATCTTTAAATTTTTCCCAAATCATTATTGTTCTATTAATTGTTTAATTGACTCTTTACACAACTCAATCTCATGAGATGGAGAACCACCTTGTTCTATTTCATCTTGACATAAAGAAACAAATTCCCATATTTCATCAGCCAACTGTGGATGAGCATTTTTTCTTTCAATGGCCCATTTTATTAATTCATTCATAATTATAATATTGTTGTGAAATCAATTTCTAATTGTTCTAAAAGACTTTGCTCAGGCTGTTCTTCTTGCCATTGTAAATTAAAAGACTTAGGAGCATATGTAAGAATCCCTGCTTCATTTACAAAGAACTCATGAGCTGCCATGTGCTTAGGAATCCAAGCTGCAGGATGTGTTTCTTTTAAAGACTGTGTTGTAAACTGATAAAGTTCCCAAAGACTATCCTTAGCACCATAATCAAATGTAGGAGTTTGTAACTCTCTAGAGATGATGTTAAGCTGTGTAGATGTAATGATTGATTCTTCAATAAACAATCTACCAATCAATTCAGCTTTTGTGCGTGATGTAATCTCCACTTGTTTCATCTGGTCTCTTTGATTCTGCATTAATGTAAATGTTTCTGCAGCCTGAGAGATGTAGTCTGTAATAATCTGTGGAGTGATTGATTGAATTTCTCCCACATGCTTTCTTTTATATGCACCAAAATCTCCTGATACACAACCATTTTGACAAATGAATATGCGTGTACCAATAGCAAACTTAAGCGTTAAACTCTTATCATAACTATTCTGCCAACCAATCTGAAGCTGCATTTCACTATCAGCTACATTACTAATACTAAATCTACCATTAGCTATCTGACCAATTTTTGCAGATGAATAAGTTTCCTTATCTAATGTAAAACCTGCTTTCTCAATACCATTTAATGTAAGATCAATCAATTGTGCATGACTCACTGGCTTATATGTTCTTGTTTGTGCAGGAACTGGTGCACTTAAAATAAGTTCCTTCGTTGTGTTATATGTCTCAGTCATTTTCTGATATTTTTATTTCTTTTTCAAAATATTCGCTTAAAATTCCTTCTAGATTTTCAATACTTATACATTTTATTTCATCTTCTTCTGTTGTAGATAACCATTCTATTTGGTCTTGAATACATTCTACAAGATCATTTATTGTCATAATAAATTTTTTTTCTTTAAATAATTTTCAATTGCTCCCATACCATGTTCTTTAGCTAGATCAGCCCAATCCTTAATACCTTCTGTTAAATACTTTCTAGGAACATTACAATAGCCAAAATCAAACAGCTTAGTTATTTGCTGACTGTTTTCTACACCTGTAACATCACTATCAAAGCTTAAGATTTGTATATCAGAATTAGCTTTTAGATATTCCACATTCTCTTGAGAGAAGCATGCTATACCTTCATTCTGAACAGCACAGCTACAAGGAAATATCTTCTTCATCACCATATAGTCTTTCTTGCTCTTATTGATGAATGCTGTATTACAATAGCGTATGTCTTCTCTACCATCCATAGTTGTAATAGGAACATTGTTAGGCACCCATTTACTCTTTCTATCAGCAAATGGCCTATAAATCTTCCAATACTGTCCCTCATACAGATAACCAAATGTGAGTTCATTCTCTGGAATAGGAAACCTACTCTTGTTTAGATAGACAGACTTGATTGCATATACATTATTATCTCTAAGATCTTGTATGTCCTGATGATACTGATTCCAATAAGCTAATTCTTCTTTAGTGAACTTTCTGGTCTTCACCTGAATGAGAGAATAACGTTTCTCCATTTCAGGCTGCTTATAAGCAGAAACTATTTGCTTATACAGTTGTCCACTTGCTCCATTAGATATACCCAAACCAAAATCTCTATCTATCATTCTAAGTACATCATCAAATGATGCTAGATTAAATAGCATCTTGACAAACTGAAAACAGTTTCCTCTCTTATTAGTGTCAGCAAAGTCTATAAATGATATAAACCCACGCTTATTACCTATTATGAAAGAGGGGTTGTCTTCTTTTCTAAATGGAGAATAAGTTACAACATTAAGCTTAAAGGGATGTGGCATGTAATATCTAAATATATCATACTCACTAATCTTGCTTAGTACAGTTTCTGGTATGAGTTCTTCTTTTCTCTTTCCTTGTATCATACACTAATAAATTAATTGAAAAAGCCCCACTCTCGTGAGGCCTTTTCTTTTGGAGGGGAACTATTAATAACTTCCATCATCATCAGCAATAACCTTGTCTGATTCAACTAAGTTATCACTTGGATCATATTCTTTTAAGTCTTTCAAAATAAAGAAATCTGAACAACCATATTCACCTGTAACAGTTTTTACAAAACGCTCATGTGGTTTAAGTTCTTTAGGTTTCTTATCCTTAATACTTTTAATCAATGTTGGATTGTCATAATCTGTCAATCTAAAATGCTTAAGGTGATAAGCAGGTAGGAAAGATTTGTTAAATACACTTTGATAAGACTTAGCACCATCTTCTTTCTCCACAGTTTTAATTGTAGCTAAAGCAACAACGTTAGTGGTTAATTCACCACCAATTAAGTCTCTAAGATCTTTAACATTACCCTTCATCAACTTCTTCCATTCTAATTCTAATGTAGATTCAGCATCTTTAAGATCAAGATTGCCCAACCATGCTCGTAAGAATGTAAATAAGTTCTCCTCACCTTCAAATGCCACACGATATTCTCTGCTAGTGAACCAGTCAGGGATATCATTAGGATCTTCAGCCCAGGTACATTGACTTACACTATTGATATATTGTTTTTTAAGACCATCTTTACTCACCTTCTCTTTATTCTCTAAGAAGAATACCAATTTGAACTTCTCTTGGTTTTTGATTTCTTCTAACCAGATATCCACTCTAAGAGATTGATTACCATCTTTACTCTTACCTAGATATTCAGTTTGTTTAGAATCTTCTTTCAATTCCATATTTAATATGTCCTTGAATTCTTCTATACTAGGATTGATTGCTACAACCTTTCCTTCAAACAGTCCTACATACTTCTTAAATTCTGTACTTTCAAACTGTTCTCTTTTTTTACCGCCAATACTGCTCATAGTTTTGCTTTTTATTTATAATAGTTATCTACTGAATTTGCTACTTCCTGTAAGTTGTTTGGAATTAAAATCTTCTCAAACATACCATCAGGACTCTTCGCTGGGTATTTCTTAAATCTATTGGTTACAAAGTTGTATGTTGCTGACCCATCTTTTCCCTCATCAACGTGAGTGTAAAGACATACAGTGAACAAACCTTCTAACACAATTTGGTTGTCAATTAATTTACCTGCTGTTTTAATCTTATATCCTATAATCTCTCCACCATCTTCAATAGTTTCAGGGTGAGTGAAATAGAACACTTTGATATCATCACGCAGTTTTCTAGCTGTCTTAAATAGTTCAACCATCTCTTTAGCCATTATACTAAACTTCTCAAAACCCTTGATAGAGATTTGGTCTAATAGTGTAAAGCCCATTAAGTAGTTTGAATCTTCGATGATTATGTTCTTAATGTGTGGTGCATTCTTAGAAACTTTCAAAAGCTGATCTATAATAAGATCAGCTCTGTCAATTTCCTTGTAGTTTTTGTTTTCTTCATTATACAGCTTTTCAGAACCTCTGAATGGAAGTTCTTTCTTTGCTACATTAATGATGTAGGTTTCTTTTGGATCTAGGTGCTTAATTGATGTGGATTTGCCAGTCCCTGTTTGACCAACAATTCCGATTAATTTACTTGACATCTGGGTTGTTTAAATTAAGAATAAAGTCTCTTTTTAATGTTACTGTATATTTTTCTCCTGTAGAAAGTTTTACCACTTCTACAATTTGAAGCTCAAACTCACTAAATTCACAGAGTTTATTTTCTAATTGTTCAAGAGTTAATGGTGAAATCAACTCTTCATTAACAAAATCTACGAATGCATAAAGTTCTTCTTTCACTGGTGTTGCTTTTACAACTGGTTTTCTTGTTGCCATTTTTATTGTTTTTAGGTTTATAAATTTACGTCAATTTCTTGAGATTTCAAAATATTTATCTTCTTTTCTACAAGACTTGGATCTTTAACAACTCTGTCATAAAGCTCTTCTGCATTCTTCTTAATTCCTGTCCCAATGATGTAAGCATCATTCACTCGAACAGAATACCAAGGTTCTTTGTTAAACTGTGTTTCTTCTACTAATTCAATTTTCATACGTATTTAATTTTTGTGTTATCAAAAAACTCAAGAGCATTCTTGAGCCATTTCTGTTCTACTTCTTCTGTTGAGCATATGATGTCTATATAGGCTTTCTTATCTGGATTGGTGTATTCCATAGCCATACATCTATTAATCTTTTGTGCTAGGTTTTCACCATTGCTATCAAAATAATTAATTATCACTCTATTGAGAGGTTTATATGTTACCCCTGTGTTACCTATCTTAACAACAGCTAAATGGTTTCCCTCTCCTTTAGCAAAAGCTTCAAATGTTTCTTTATCTCCAGCTTTGCTATGATAGACAGGAATTCCAAGACCATCTGCTATTTTAGTTACACCACAGAACACAAGAATCCTTTCATTCTTATATTTAGTTAATAAATCTCTTGTCTTATTAAACTTAGCTATGCTATTCTGTATAATCCTCATTCTAGCCAAGCGTAGAAACATTGTGGGCCTATCTTCTCTCTGTAATTGATCAATCACCCATCCATAGCTATCAAATTGTTTCTTCTCTGTTCTTTTCTTACCCTTATAATCATTAATGATTATATTATCTAAGGGCACCTTCACAACATTGATTTCATAATCTGTAATTACACCTTCTTCAATAGCTTGTTCTATTGTATATGTAGCTAGAACATGCATGTCTAGTTCTTCATTCAGGGTTTTCTCTGTGTTCTTAGAGAGCGTTCCTGTAAGACCAAGCATATCTACGTATTGCAGCTCATTTACAGCCTCTATTTGTGCTTCAGAGAGCAAATGTATCTCATCTAGTATAACTAGGTCAAATACAAAGTCTGTGTGTTTTTTAATAGATAGATGTGTGGTGTATGTAATGTTTGGGTTCTTATATTTCCTGGTCTTAAAGTCTGTCTCCCAAGAGTCTTTAATCTTAAGATCTGGATAGGCTATTAATACATTGATGTTTTTTGGTAATTGCTCTAATATGTTTATTGTTGTGTATATTTTGCCAAAGCGTGGACATAGGTTTAGTATACCAAACTTCCCATGTTTAAGCCATACATCAGCAAACTCTTTCTGTCTCTGGTCTCTAATTGTTAAAACCTTTGCCATAAGATATAATTGTTGTAAATGACCAAAATAACCATTCTACATTAATAGCTATGTATTCATCATTCTCATTAAGACTATTCATGATGGCAATTGTTGGTAGAATTACTATCTGCCACCATGATTCTGTTTTACTTGGTAGGGTGTTATACGTTTTACTTACTATATTCATTTCTTTAAAAAATAGGTTTTATTAATAACTGATTCATAAATAGTGTCTGTCATTTCTGACTTTCTAGGTAGTTCTTTAAACATCCCCACCTGGCCAAGAAAACCAAGACCAATTCTCATATCATCTTCACCATAGCTATTCTTGATTAGCCTTAGGCTTCTAAAATACTTTGCACCCATTGGATCTTTAAGCTTCTCAAGATTGTAGCCTGAGAAATCTGCCACCTTATATCGCATAGGGTCAAATAGTGCTAATACAACATCAGCATCATCTTGTGTTTGTGAGCTGTCTTTGAAATCTTCTAGCTGTGGTTCAACATCTCCATTCTTCAGCCTCATAAAGTTACTAATATCTCTATTAAACTGACTAACTACAACAGGACTATACCCATAGAAATCTCTAGCATATCTGAGCTCATCGCTCATTTTGTCAATAGCTTGTTTCTTTGTAGGCTGGTCTTTAGTTGTCTTCAATAGACCAATGTGATCAATAATGACAATAGTTATTTCATTATCATCATTAGGGATGTATTTCTTATTATATTCATCTGCTTGAATAATTTGTCCACGCTCTAATGCATAAGATTTTAGTTCTTTAGCTATTCCTACAGGATTCTCTGGTCCATCAATGATTGTAATCACTTCTTTCATTCTTTCCATATAGTCTTCATACATCAAGAATATATCATGTTCATCTTTGGTCATCTTTTCAGTCCAACCTAATAGCTTATTCACAGAAATAATTATCCCATGATCAACAAAGATCTTTCTAGAAATCCATTTAGCAAGTTTATATGTTTTACTTCTCTCCATAGATCTATACCATATCTTAAGCTTTATATCTGTTTTATTAGCCTTAGATATATACCAATCAAATGGATTAAGAACATAAGCATCATCAATGAAACTTGTCTTACCAGAGCCTGTCAATCCACCCACTAATGTGTAAATGCCTTTTCTGATACCAATATACTTATTGAGTCTGTTAAACCCCATAGGTACACCAGTGTTTCTACCATCAAGGCCTTTTTGTACTTCTCTTTTAAGATCTTCAAAACTCATAGCTTTTCTATTTCTTTTGGGGTCATAATTCTTGTTTTAAATATCTGTTCCTCCTGTTATTGTGGGTTCTTCATCCACTGTTTTACCTTCTCTAATAAGCTCAACAAATGCTTCAAATGTTCTCTGGTTTAAATAAGTTGCTGTTCCCTGCATA
>Ga0304729_1001474_pt1 | contig 15486 bp, 12 predicted proteins | sample C_131016_MF_Meta_FD_190475 | JGI IMG/M metagenome (GOLD analysis project Ga0304729, IMG submission 190475) | Freshwater microbial communities from Lake Croche, Canada to study carbon cycling - C_131016_MF_MetaG (v2) (version 2) | ecosystem: Environmental > Aquatic > Freshwater > Lake | place... | reverse complement strand
CAGCGTCGAACCCTTTAGAACATTCGGTTATAATCGTACCATTTCCTTCCAGAAAACCCAAGAACTATGTACGGAGTTGAACTGGGATCCAGAAATCACCTACGCCATGGCGGTCGATGCGGATATGAACATTGTCCCGTCTTCTGGTTTCAAGTCCTTTCACATGACCTCCAACGGATACACTGTCATTCAGGCCAATGGTCACATCAAGTATTTCAATACTCGCTTCATGAAATGTGGATACCCGTGGAAGTGTATCGGTGCCACACACGAGTACTGGTCAGGCGATCCAACCTCCAAGATTCCCTATGAAGTATTCTACATCGACGATAAGAACGACGGTGGCTGTAAATCGGATAAGTTCGAGCGTGATGTTCGTCTGTTGACACAGGAGATTGTCGAAGATCCCAAGAATGCGCGTGCCCATTTTTACCTCGGTCAAAGTCTCAAAGATCTCGGTCGCTTCAAGGAAGCCATTGTTCATTTCAAGACACGCATTGAACTTGGTGGATGGTATGAAGAAGTATGGTATGCCCATTATCAGATTGCCAAGTGTTACGAGTTCTTGAAGGACATTGGCAAGATGGAACTCTGGATGAATCGTGCGTTTACGTTTCACCCCAAGCGCGCCGAACCGATCTATCACATGACTCGCTACTTTCGCGAGGTATCACAACATTATAAATCCTATCATTATTATTTGAAAGGTAAGGATATTCCCTATCCCAAAGAAGATGTGCTCTTTATTGAGGACGCTGTATACAATGGCATGTTTGATTACGAAAATACTATTCTTGCGTGCTATGTGAACGGCAAAACTCGTCATGATTCGCTGTACGATCTCGTGTCCTATATCAATCGCGGCATTCCGCACTACGTGGACAACGTCTGGGACAACATGCATTATTACATCGAGTCCCTTCTCAGCCCTACCTATCGTGGTACCTATACTAAGTTAAGCTTTCCGCAGTTTGAAGAGTATAAAGTGTCGTCCTGCTGCGTTGTTCCATGGACCGATGGCCGTCTGCTCATGAATACGAGGTACGTGAATTATTCGATTGATGGCAGTGGTTGCTACCATATGCGTTCAGCAGACGGTAATGTGAAGACACGTAACGGAGTGGTGTACCTCAATTCGACCTATTTTCCAACGGAGGACATTGCGATCATGAACGAAGATCTTCCTCCTACCTTTCCTAGCAACGTGGATGGACTAGAAGATGTTCGCCTATTTACTTTTAAGGAGCAGCTTTACTTTTCGGCCTCTTCCAAGAATCTGACACCGACGGGAAACATTGTGATTGCGATTGGAGAGTACCGTCCTGATGATCGATTGATGACCAATATTCGTGTGATTCAGCCTCCTCAGCCCACCGAATGTGAGAAGAATTGGATTGCGATTCCTGAGACCTCCCTTGGAAAAGTAGCAGCGGCCAAAGATAGGATGAATTTCATTTATGGATGGAATCCATTGGAGATCGGTGCCGTGAATGAGAATAATCAGCTCATTATTCATACGAAATTTTCGACTCCTTCGATTTTCAGCCGTTTTCGCGGTTCGTCCCCTCTGTGTGAGTTCGATGGCAAGCTATGGTGTGTATGTCATTATGTGAAATACAGCACTCCTCGTGTCTATTACCATTCCGTTGTCCAATTCAATCGTGAAACGATGCGACCTGAACAGTATTCGCCGCCCTTCTGTTTTCGTAAGACGGCGATCGAATATTGTCTTGGATTTCATATTCGTGACGGATCGTTCTGCTTCTTCTTCTCTGAGAACGATACGGATCCAGGTTTCATCACCATTCCTCATCGTAGCATGAAGTTTTTGCCGATCTCCATGTGAGAGTAATTGTTGGGTTAAATTTCAGGCTCATAGATAGAACATGGCAACTCAACATGGATTTCAGCGTGGTACATTTGCTCCTCGCGTGGCGACTCCCTTTCCGATTGTTGGATTCACAGAAGGTACTATGATTATGTGTAAGGTAAACGACGTTGAGCAGTACGTGGTCGTTCAGGATCTGCGCAAGGGAATGCTTGTCAAGACCTCTCTCCAGGGATTCAAGGCCGTGGACGCAATCGGTTCCCGCACCGTCACCATTCCGGATTCCGCCGCCCCATCTGCGGATCGTCTGTATGTCTTGTCCAAGGATAAGATTCCGTCTCTTACCCAAGATTTAACCATCAGTGGTCGTTGCGTCACACTTGTTGACAGCACAACCGATGCGGACAAGCGTCAGATGATTGCGGTCTTGGGGCGTATTTGTACGGTTGATAAAAAGTTCTGTTTGCCCGTGTGTGCCCACTCGGATGCGGTGCTTTCCCCTACGGTTGGTGCGACGACACTCTATAACTTTTCATTAGAGTCCACTGACCGTGCCTATACCTATGGTGTTCTTGCCAATGGTTTGTTGGTGACTCACTCTATGTCATTTCATATGAACTCAAGTGTGTATACGCTTATTCAGTAATTTGTGTATTTACTGGCCTAAACTACCTATCTACATAGGTAGTTTAGGATGGGAAAACAAGAGAAAACAAAAGAAGATCGACTCAAAGAAGGTCTGAGTCTTTTGAAACAATTAAAAGAAGGTGGCGTTCGTGGAAACTCACTTGGATTTCTTGTCTTAACAAAACAAGTGAGTGAATGGGTCGAAACGGGGGCGGCATGGGAGGGTACCATTCCCTTTACCGAATACGGCCGTGAAGCCATTGTATCGTTTCCTAAATACAATAACAAGGCGGCTGGGCTGAACTTTAAGGTTGTTAAATAATGTAACGATGCTGTAGTTTTATGAACTCTCTTTGTCAGGGGTTTTTAGAGGGTTCTTTAATTCAATGTTTGATAGAAGGAAAAGAAAAAGATGTTCCTATTGAGCACTTGCGTAAAGGAACACTTGTAAAAACAGAACGAAACGGATACCTGCCTGTTGATATGATCGGCCAATCTTCGTTTCGTCATGTAACATGTTCAGAACGGATCGAGAATCAGCTCTATGTTTGCTCACCCGATCTCTTTTGCGATCTTACAACGGATCTTGTCATGGCAGGAGCACAATGTCTTCTCGTATTGAATTTGACCGATCAACAACGTCACGATACCGAAATGATCACCGGTTCCATCTTTATGACTGGTAAAAAATACAAACTAATGTCTTATCTTCATCATCGTACCATACCTTATTCTATTGCTGGAAACTATACCATATGGCATTTTGCTCTTGAATCTTCGGATCGTTATTTGACGTATGGTGTTTACGCGAACGGTGGATTACTCGTAGAAACAGCATCTATTCGATTTTTACATGATATTTCACTTATTAATCTATAATTCCAGATCGATCATGACCGGTACATGATCCGATCCGAAATACTCTCCCAACATCTCCACCCTCCGGATCCGATCTCCGATCCGATTCGAAACCAAAACATGATCGATCCTCCATCCAACATTCCGAGATCTCGATTTGGCAAAGTTCGAGAAATACGAATAGGCAACTTGATCCGGATTCCGAATTCGAAAGGAGTCCAGAAATCCCGATCCGATCATCTTTTGAAACTCCGATCGCTCTTGATCCGAAAATCCAGGAGACTTGCGATTTGACTTTGGGTTATGGATATCGATCTCTTGTGGAGCACAATTCAGATCTCCGCAGAGGATGACCGGAAGATCAAACTCTTTTTGGATCTCGATCATGTACATTCTCAGAACCTCTTCCCAAGCGATCCGTTCTTGGATTCTCGCCAGTTCCGGTTGAGCATTGGGAGTATAGACCGTAATCACGATCTTCGATCGAAACTTAGCGATCACAATCCGACCCTCCTGAGTGAACTCATGGATGCCGTAGTCTCCGATCACCTCCTCCGGATACCGGGAGAAGTCTGTCTCCACCCATTCAGGTTCTTCTTTGGTAAGAAGAGCTACCCCACTATATCCCTTCTTGCTCTTGGAAAGATTCGTATAAATGTGGGGGTAATAGGTGCGAAGAAAGGCGAGATCGCCTACGTTCTGCGTCTTGAGTTCTTGGAAACACAAGATGTCAGGTTGTTGTTCCTCAATCAGGCTGGTTAATACATTGTTGGTGGGTCCGCCTATTTTTTCTCCATTTTTCAGTTTGTTGGTCATGGACTTGATTCCGTTGATGTTAAAGCTAATGATACGCATGGTTGACTATCTATTACATTTGGTTTATGTTTCAATTTTTTTATTGCGTGGTCTAGATGATATATTATGATATAATAGAGATGTGGCCATCCGCCAGACAAAATGCCATGAACAAAATTAAACCACCAGGTCTTACTACTCGTACTCTAGAAAGGCCACTTTCTCCTGAAAATGCGCAACGGATGAGGAATATAATAAATCATCCCAATTACAAAGATGCTATAGAAAAAAATAGTCAGCAACCTAATATTAGTATACAATCCAACAGGCAAAAGCGCGCTCAAACATTTCGTAAAAGCCGTGCTCCACCTGCTCTTCGTCCAACAGTTTCACCTTTACCGGCAGTTTCATCCAACGCACAACCTGCTCCAGCAAATGCTCCAGTTAATGCCCAAGCAATTTCTCCCGCAAATGCTCCAGCAAATGCTCCCGCAAATGCTCCCGCAAATGCTCCAGCAAATGCTCCAGCAAATGCTCCCGTACAATCTACAGTTTCATCCAACGCACAACCTGCTCCAGTAAATGCTCCCGCAAATGCCCCCGCAAATGCTCCCGCAATTTCTCCCGCACAATCTACAGGTTTACCTAACACGCCTCCGCCCACCACGCAACCTTCTCCAGACATATTATACGTTACATACAATGGCAAAACCTATCCTGTCCAAGTACAATCAAGAACTCAACAAACAAGAGGTGGCACACGTAAACACAAATCACGCAAGACTCGCAAGCACTAAGTAGATGGTACGCGTTCACTTCCGAGATGATTCCAATTATATGTCACCCCGCTCCCCTGCGTTTAACAACGCCCGACGCAAGAATCAGCAGATGCTCCAAGAACTGGCTACTTATCGCCGTGAAGTAGAAGCCAGTACGAATTCAAATAACGTCAAACGCATTACTCGTAAACGAAATGAAACATGGTCACCAACCGTCGCCAAACAGAGAGCAAATGATCTCGCGCTTGAGATGGGATACGGCCCTGTTCGTACCAAAAAATCAAAACGGGTCAAAAAACGTACTGCCAAAAAGAAAACCCATGCCCATAAGCATCTTTAATAATTTTCGAATAGTATGGTAGAATGTCATCTAAAAATAAAAAAGTAAAATGGGGTAATTCGAAGGTTCTAGAATTTAATAATACTACAAATATATCTCATGCCCCTACGACATCGGCTCCTATAAAACCTAATGGTCCAAATGAAACCAACGTGGAAAGAAAACATATTGCTAACTCACATGCCCGTTATCCAGCGTTAGCCGAACAAGCTGCTGAAAATGCCAGACTAGCAAGTCGTTCCCAAGAAGAGATTAACCGAAACACTGCTTCGAATGCTGCAGAACAAGCCACGATACAAAGAAGAGATGCTCAAGTTCAGAAACATTTTGGTGTTTCATATTCAGACTTTATGCAGAATCATTTACTAGATCATTATGAGGCAATAGAGGAACATGGAGGAATCGATGGTTATTTGGATCATTTAAATAAACAAGGTGGACGTAGAAAACGTAGTAAGACTAAAAAACGCAGAACCCAACGTAACAAACGCAAGTCTCGTAAACATTAATACGCAAACATCATTCCTGCTCGTCCGCCATACACACGTAACATATTATAGGTTTCCGCATAAACGTATACTGTGAAACGGCCCACATTCAAACCCGATGTATTTCCATAGGGAGTACGAAACTGTAGAATCAGATCGCGATTGGTGATCTTGTCCAAATTCGCCTCCCCATTCGGCCTCGAAAACGGAGTGAATCCATTCTGAATTGCTAGTGGTAAATTATAATAATACCGATTCACCCATGGCGATTTTCGTTGTTCATACGACGGAACAATCGATCGAAACAACGCAGGCGCTTCGGTGCGATATCGCACGAGTGAACCCTGATACGTCAATTCATACCCCGAGATCGGCTCCGAATTCGATAACTGGAACGCGGGTCGCATGTATTCACTCGGACGATTCGCATAGAGACCTACCGCATCCGGCCACCACGGGTACTGATCATTGATTGGAGATGTATTGGTCGTTCCTGTCATGTCTCTTGTCGCCAAGAAATGCGCATTATAGGATGATGCCATGTATGGATTACACATGAAATAGAGATCGCGAGTCGGATTGGGAATGTCTAACCGGATTCGGGCGTTTAAAAGTCCTTGCGTGTCATGTGGATTGATCGCATAATGTTGTACCACAGGAACCTGAAGATCCGCGAGACGAAATCGGTTGGCCTCATTTTGATCCAAATAGACATACTCTGCCATAATGTGACAATCACCTAGCAGAAGTGTGAGCGGCATCTGAATGGTCCCATACGTATTTCTGAGTGGGGTCTGATTTGGATTCTGGATCGGATCGTGCGCATAAAAATTAGATCCCAAAAGGGGTGCGAGGGATGTGCCGTCCGCATTCGATCGATTACTCTGTAGTTGTGTCGGTGTGTAATACAATCCATTTAATGCGCGGAACGTGACGCCTACACGAATATCATCCATTGACATCGCGTCGATCGGTAGCGCACATCCCGTATCTCCTCGTGTAAACCAGAACGGAAGCGGAACCACAACGGTTTCTTGATACGGTGGCGGGAGGGGAGTTTGATTGGTAACGGCCGCCTGAATGACATTGAGCGATGCCGTCTTCGCATTTCCTTGAGGCCATCCAAAACTTGTTTCCGTGAATCCTGAATCCATTCGTTTGATCAATTCATTCATCACAGGAACTTTTTCCAACGGCGTATGAAACTCATCTAGAATCTCTAATAGTCGGCTATCCAGCGTCTCCACACGACTTGCCGCAATGTCTAAGGTGAGTTGCTGGATGAGAGCGTGACCCAACGAGTTCGTCCAGCCAAATTGTGGATAGGCTTGCTGGCCTCCATTTGCCGCAATGGCTTGCGCCTGTGTAGTATAAATATCAGGCATTGTTGCCACTAGATACAAACGTGTAACTAGATGACCCTTTCTCAGAATCCGAAAGAATCCCGTATTGCCAAACGTGGGCGTATTCTCGAAATCCAATCGTTCCCATCGAGTTGTGAATCGTCCCGCCTTGACCCATAGTTTTCGAAAGGGATACAGGGTGGACTTGAAGTTCAGACGTTCATCCTGAATCCCTGAGGCAATCACTTTTAAGAGACTCGCCACCATTCTTCTTACTCTTCCGATATTTGCCTTTATACACTTCAGGATGCGTAGCATTTAAAGCTACAAACACTATATTCTAGTAATCATGTTGGTAACATGTTACTACGACATTTATGGTAAACCTGAAAAATTCATGGACTATCTCTATTTGTTTTACGATCTTGGAATCAGTGGCATTCCGATCACATTATTTACCGATCCAAGTTTGGTGTATAAGTTTCGAATCTTTCCCTCCACTGTGACGGTGATCGGAATGCCTCTTACCGAATTTGAATTGTATCGTATGGGAATGGCATACGATCGTGATCTTCCTTCTGGTCGTACTCCTGAAAAGGATACGAAAGAGTTCTTTTCCCTCATGAATACCAAGATCGAGTTTGTGAAAAAGGCAGCCGAGCGATGGCCTGAGATCGATACCTTCAGTTGGATCGATTATGGGATCTTAAAAATTGTACGTCATTCCGATCGGTTTCTTCAAAAGCTGGCGGATCTAGATCAAAAACGATTTACCAAAATGGTGATCCCTGGATGCTGGTCGATCGGCCAACTCTTTAGTGTTGAATCAATCCATTGGCGGTTCTGTGGCGGATTCTTTATCACTCCTCGTAATTACATTGATCGATTCTATGAACATTCTCGCGGTGTTCTTCGAGATTTTTGTACAATGGACTTTTACAAATTAACATGGGAAACGAATGTCTGGTCGACCATTGAGTTCTGCGCCGAGCACCAGAATATCGTATGGTATTTTGCGGATCACGATGATACCATTGTGCTGAACATTGATTATGTATTGGAACACGTGCTATCAGAGACATTAGTCTGTGAACATTCGGTTACAGATGCCGTTCTCGAATCGTAACCAGTTATAATGAACTGCGTACACAAACACTTCCCATCCACCGATCACTGCCGGATCGAATTGACACGACGGATTGCGAAGGGTCGTTAGATCCATCGCCATCGGTTGATTCACACGCAGCGTCAACGTAACGGATGTCGCACGGCTCATGTTGGCCGAACCACTCGGCTGATGAGATTCAGGATCCTCTGAGAAGGAATATCCATACAGATGCGATTGATAGGCCGTGATTCCTCCACTATGCTTTGTCGCAATGTGATGTCGAAACCAATCCCCTTCTGCCGTAATCACTTCTGATCCGTTAATACGAATCGTAGCCGTTTGAAGCCACGGCGGATAGTGTGTCGTAGGACTCGATTCCAAGCCGATGGACGGTGTGAAATTCGTCCATTCATTATTGACAAGCGCCGCCTTTCTGCGAAACATCCAACGAAGTTCCACAACAGGATGATTGAGCTCCAAGGGCAATTGAATGTCTACCGTATCCGTATTCGCATTCGCCTTGCTCACGAGGTATTTCAATGGTTCTTCAAAGGAAAAGTTCTGTACCAATTTCACCATTTGCTCAAATGGGTTTCGAAGAAACTTATCTCTTATACTTCCTGTGGTTAACGCAGTGGCCGTAACCAAACGAATATCACGAAACGCAGGAGGCTGTGATGCGGTAGTTGCGAGGAAGGGAGTTGTATAATCGCTCGTTAGGACAAACGGAACGGTTTTTGATAATGGTGTATCCGTTGTTGTCGCACGATAACCGATGGATCGGCGAACGACTTGCTCAAACGAGCGAAACTTGATGTCTACACGAACTTGTCCCTCATTACACGAAAGAAGCGGGAAGACTTCCTTGAGTTTAGTTCGTAAAAAGAAGAAAGGAAGGATACAAAAGATTGTTCCATCTTCTGTTGGATACGGTCGCCAAGGAGCGAATGGTGTTCCTCCTACTGCGGTTGGGTTCAAATAGGAATGTGGGATGGATCCGATCCCATCCGCTTGAATCCCAAATTGTATATTTTTATCATGATCCAGGACAAGATGAGAATGGATGAATTCGCCTGTGATCCGTTCGATCGTTTGATCACTCACAATGAAATCCGCATATTCGATCAACCCCGTTCCCATCCCATTCATATAGGTCCAATAGCTCTGAAGTTGAGTTGGAGTGGTAGTGATCGTCGCATTGGTCAATTGAGAAATGATCGAATTATCATACCAACTTCCCAGTTTGATCTGAAGCATGATCGATTGTAACAAGTCTCCTGCCGGTAGTGAACCGAGTTCAAAGGTAAACTTCTGTCCCCATTCCGCGGGACCACGCTGAGGAAACTCTTGAATACTGAGGGTAGTGGGGTACACCGTTTGGGTATGGGGGGTGATCTCGTCCCCAAGGGTATGGGATGTCTTCGACATCCCATTATGGAACCAAGATGCATTTGTATTGATCGGAAAGTAGGTGTTATCTTGCGCATCTCGATCTGTGAGATCCAAGATGGTCGTAATGTCACCCCTTGGTCGAAAGTAGTCCTGAGACATCCTACCTAGTCTGTTGATTCATTGTTTAGATCTGACATAAAAAAATTGAAATGGGGGCAGAGGAGAGAAAGAGATGACATGCCCGATATCTGCCTTGATCTTTCCAAGCTTCCCACGATTCCTGAAAAGAATTCGTGGGACACCTTTGTAACAGGAGTGGAAGAGAAATATGATAGCTGGGGAATTACACTACGAGCATGCTGGCGAGAGTATCGTAACTGGATTATCTTTGGACTCACTGTATTTGTCATCGGTATTATCATTGTCCTTATCTTGGTTCTAAAGCCTAATACAAAATCGTATCCATGCCTTTCGTATCAGCCTACAACACTCGCATCCTCTGTTTCTGTCGCCTGTCTTCAATACACATGGGATGCGAATTGTAAAACTCCTTATACTTTTCCATCAGGGTATACGGGGTGGTGGAATCAGTCTCCACAAGGTACAACGATGGTACCATGTAGAGGAACAACCAACTGTGGAGTGGGTTCCTATGGAACCATCGCCCTCTATTTGACATTCTGTCAAATTGGATTGAATCAATGACATATTTATCTTTTTATTTTTTGTGAAGGATAAGTATAGCATTCATGGGTAGTCCATATCAACCCAGTATTACATCACAGTTGACCGTGCTTAGCAGCTCGTCTGTCGAAATCCAGTTTAATCTCTATAATAACGGTGGTTCCGATTTTACGAATATGGAGTATGCTCGTTCGATCGATGGGTACACGGCATGGACCTCTCTTGGACTTTCTCTTCCCATCGAGGGACAAACGAGTGCTACGATTACGGGGCTATCCTCTCTTTATGGATACTTCAAGATTCGAACAGTGACTGCGTATGGTAATTCTCCTGCATCAGACCCACAGACAGCGATAAGCAGCTCGCCACCTCTTTCGAGCGACGCATATCTTATCTTGAGTAATTCGGCATTTGTTGCCGCATCTTGTACGTCATCTGGACAATATATGTGCGGTATTACGAATACAGGTGTATTTTTGGCATCATCTGATTATGGTAAGACATTTCGACAGGCCTGGGAAAATTATTATTCACAGCAGCGAGAATTTAATAATATTATGCCCATGTCAACTTTTGCGGTAACATCAAATGGTCAAACGATTTACGTAAGTAATTCATATAATGGTAGTGTATATCGTTCTAATGATTATGGCGTATCCTTTACAGAATTATCAATTAATGGTAATGTGCCTCTTTTTAAAGCATTTGTATCAAGCTCAGATGGAACATATATCTATGGTCTTAGAGACAATGCGGGATCCGCAATTATAGGAAGCATAGATGGTGGTGCCACCTGGGTAACGTTTGGAAGTATGAATGTGAATTGGAACTCAATTGCATGTAGTTCCAATGGAGCATACGTATACGCGGTTGGAAGTGATGTTAATTCACTGGTACAAGTCATGTATATGTCATCTGATAACGGTGTTTCATGGAGTGTTGTACCGTCATTTACATCTAATTCAATGAATATCGTTATGAACAGTGTATCTTGTAATTCAACAGGTCAGTATGTGGTGGTCACTACTGAAACGGAGGGTATTTATCGCTCTTCCGATTATGGGTCTACATGGTCGCTTATTAACGGTAACACAGGAGGTGCGATTGGCGTTAATTGGGTTTCGATTGCGAGTGATGCGTCAGGTGCGAACTTGATTGCGGGCGAATCTACCTATAACAGTGTCTATTACTCCACTAATTCGGGCGCTACCTGGACGGCATTTAACGTAGATCTCAGTGTACCAAATATGGTGGCGATTAGTTCAAATGGTACCTATCGTATGATTGGCTCAAATGACTTTACCATTATCAATCAGTTTCCATCTCAGGCAACAAGTGATTGGACATTAACGAGTGGACAATATCTTCAAAATGTAAAAATTGCATCCGATAATCTACATATAGCGGCTGTAAAATATAACCCTGATATTAACAATCAAATTGCGATTTCTACTGACGGTGGTTCCAATTGGACGTATACCTTTTCACCAGATGACGATAATGTAGAGCGTGTTACCGCGTCATTAAGCGGTCAGAAAGTGTATTATCGTACTGGTTACATTACTACCTATGCGTCAACTGATTATGGTTCGACCTTTTCTGAGCTGACCAATGCTCCCAATAGCACAAATCTTATTGTATGTGACTCTACTGGCGCACGTGTGTATATTGCTACATATGATGGTTCGATTTATGTATCAACTGATTCAGGTTCGAATTTTACACCGACATATCAACCTAATGTAGGATCAATTAACGGTATCGCCTGTAGTGCGTCTGGACAGTATGTATATGGCTCCTGTCAAAATGCTATATACATTTCATCTGATTATGGTCTTTCCTTTACTAGCTCATTAATAGGCGGTTATGTTAATTATGATGGTCTTGTATGTGATCAAAGCGGTCAGAAACTATTGGCAGCAACGACTATTGGTATATATAGTTCGATTGATTATGGTGCGACATGGACGAACACTTCTTTTTTGAACAATACCACCCATATTACATGTGATGCGGTTGGGAATCGTGTTATTATTAAAGACGATAATTCCGTTTACCAATCTCTTGATGCGGGATCGTCATGGACACCCATCACACTTCTTGGTAGTTCTTTTAGTTATGGAAGTGGTAATAGCGGATTAGGAATTAGTCCAGACGGAACAATATCTTTTATTTCTACTAAGAATCCAGGAACGTATCGTCGATCCGCGGGAATTGCCGATGTAGAGCCCGTCTGGACTGCTATAAACGGTGTGTATTACTGGCAAGGCGCCATCAGTACCAACAATCAGAACATGGTGTCGCTCCATTATAATTATGATGATGATACTCAACGTGTCGCGTATTCCAGTGATGCGGGTGTAACGTGGAATGATGCAGCAGATATTGGATGGACGGCAGCGCTCGGAGCAAGTGCATCGTGTCAATACGTTCTAGTTGGAAATGATGATAATGCTAGTCCACTACTTCATTATTCTAGCAATTATGGTCAAACCTTCACCGAACTGATGAATTCTGCCCCTGCGTATTACCCCTATCGTGTCATTGCTGTCAATCCAAATGGTTCTCATCTGATTGCGATTGGTTCGATTCAAAATGCCGGCCCCTATTTCAGTTGTTTGTCATCGACCGATTCAGGAGTATCATGGAATGAAATCTATCAATTTCCTGGGTTTGACTACATTGATACATTAGCGTCCAGTCAGACACTGGATCGTCTCTATGTCATTGGATGGGATTATGGTGTGATTCGAACATCTACTGATTATGGTAATTCGTGGTCTGATCTTCCATCTTTTTCGCCCTATGAAGTTCGATCGATTTCGTGCGATTGGTCAGGCCGTTACGTTGTTGCCGCCGTTGGATTAGATGGTATCTATCGTTCCACCGACTATGGTGCTACATGGACCAAGACAAACGCGCCATCGGATACCGTAAATGAAGACAATACTTATATGAATGAACTTCGCAGCAATTCGACTGGTTCTCGTTTGATTGCGTTAGATGATAATAATAATATTGTATATGTTTCACTCGATTCGGGTACCACCTGGACCACTCTTAGCACCCCTGGTGGTTCTACCAGCGGAGATGGATATTGGGGTATTGCCCTTAGCCCCGATGGAACTCGTTCGATGCTTTCATTTGATACTCCAGGAACCTTCTTTGAAACCTATGGAACTCCTGATTTGCCCGCTGTTCCCTGCTTCCTCGAGGGCACCAAGATCCTCTGTAGGGTGAATGGAGAAGAGCAATATGTAGCAGTAGAGACCATTCGCCCAGGAATGCTCGTGAAGACCTTGCGCGATGGCTATAAGGCGGTGAAGCTGATTGGACATCGCGCCATGGAGAACCCTGGTACCGCGGCCCGCGACAAGAACAGTTTGTACGTGTGCTCCAAGGCCGCCTATCCCGAGATCACGGAAGATCTGACCATCACGGGCTGCCACGCCATTCTGGTGGATCAAGTGACCGATGTTCACCGCCGCGGAATCATCAAGACGCTCGAGCGCATCTTCGTGACCGACAAGAAATACCGTCTGCCCGCCTGCGTCGATGAGCGCGCCTCCGTTGTCCAGACCGCTGGCACCTTCACCGTCTGGCACTTTGCCCTCGAGCACCACGATACTAAGATGAACTATGGTGTCTATGCCCAAGGTCTCTTGGTTGAATCGTCTCCCATCTGGCACATGAACCTGAAGAATTACACGCTGGTTTGAGCTTTTTTTAAGCGGAACGCTTTATCAAGTTCGCTTTAAATAAAAAGTTCACATATATCTCTATCGTTTACCTCGAGGTATACGGTAGATATATTTTTTAAGACTCGGTAATAGAACAATGTCTGTTCAACCGTCCACTTGGACCCTACAAAGTGGAACCTATTACCAACAGGTGGCCATGGATGAAACCGGTCAATTTCGAGTTGCGATCGTGTATCAATCTGGTGGAGACAATACGGTTGTCTATTCTCGTGATTTCGGTGTGACCTGGACGGCCTCCACCGGTATTACGGGAGATGCTACCACTATTTCTATGAATCCTTACGGCAATATTGTCATGGTTGGTGCGGTCAATATCAGTTCCAGTCCTGTCTATATTTCGACGGATTATGGGACGACATTCACTGGCACGAACCCCCTCAGCGGGTTCTGGACATTCGTGGGAGTCGAATACAACAACTACATGATTGCCTGTGACTATGTAGGAGATGTGAGCACTGTATATCTATCACAGAATCAAGGCACCAGTTGGACTTCGATTGCCAGTTATAGTGGATACTTCATTGGCCGTGCGGCGTGGTCCTATGATGATGGAATGGCCAAGATCTATACAGTAGGATACCATACTAGTTCGCCCTATGTCACCAGTCTGAATGTAACGGCGGATCGCGGAACGACATGGACCACTCTTACTTCGATATCCTCCTACAATCTCGGCGGAGTCGCATGTGATTCAACTGGACAATACGTTGTCGTATCCGCCTTACAAGATGGAGTCTATCGTTCCTCCGATTATGGTGTGACTTGGACAAAAACATCCGCTCCCAGCTCGGAGCCAGACGGTCCCAACATGGGATACATTGCGTGCGATCAAACGGGAGATCATATTGTAGTGATCGACAATGTTAATTATATGGTGTATGCGTCCTCTGATGCGGGTCAAACATGGACGCTTCAAACCACCACAGGTAGCAATGGAGCATGGGATGTGCTAAGTCTTTCCATGAATCTTAACGGAAGTTACCGATATGTTTCCTTTCTTGGTGTCGGCACATATTCGCTCATAGTTCCTGCGTACAAGACGGTGAACTTTACAAATGGGTCTTACAACCCGCTTTCTTTTATCACATGCGATAGTACTTGCGACAATATTGTTGCGGTAGGCAGTACTACATATGGTAACAATAAATGTATCGTTTATTCCAGTGATAACGGGTTGACCTGGAATTTGTCTGATGCGGATGCGTCTGGCGACAGTGTCTACACGTGTTTAGCGGCATCGGCCTCTGGCCAATACGTCGTGGCAGGATTCGAGAATGGTCCCAGTGGTGTCGTTTATTCCAATGATTATGGAGTGAATTTTACCATTGTTACGACCGGTCTTAACTTTATTCCCTCTGCGATTGCCATAAGCAACGATGGATCACGATTCTATGCCACTGTACACGATGGTTCGGGTGCGATCTATGTCGGCACGGTGAGTGGCGAGGTTGTTGCCAAGAATCTTGGTGTAAGCGGGATGTTT
>Ga0304729_1001473_pt1 | contig 15490 bp, 10 predicted proteins | sample C_131016_MF_Meta_FD_190475 | JGI IMG/M metagenome (GOLD analysis project Ga0304729, IMG submission 190475) | Freshwater microbial communities from Lake Croche, Canada to study carbon cycling - C_131016_MF_MetaG (v2) (version 2) | ecosystem: Environmental > Aquatic > Freshwater > Lake | place... | reverse complement strand
ACCCTGAGTTGCGGTGTTGGATGTAATGAAAGTCATGGTTTGTTTATCGTAACTGAAAATAGCGGTCATATTCGCATTGGTTACATAAGCAACCTTATTAACATCCACATAATAGCCAGCAGAGCCACCAGTAAAACTAATGCCACCCACACTAGGAATCGCACTTGCAGGCGAAGCTGATCCATCACTCAACGCAAAAGAAGTTCCGGTTGCATTACCATAGGAGCCCCATGCACCATAGTCTTGGTAGTTAAAAGCATAATACGATGGGTTAGCAAAAATACTAATTGTGGTCTGTGACTTATTAAGACTAGAAGTTGTGGCGCCATCAAAACTACTTATTAAGGTGTCATCAAGTGCGGCGCTAAATAGAGCAGAATTACCAGTTGAAGCCGTAGCATTAATCAAGGTAAAGTTGTTGCTGGCATCTCTAGTAAACGTTCCAGATCCACTAGAGTCTGACTGAGAAATATTGCCAACCAAATCAACAGCAGATGAAAATCCCCCCGTCATTGCCACTGGCACATTGGCCATTGTAGCAGACCAAGAAGTGAAGGTGGCAACTGAAGTGGTGCTGGAGGAACTAGTTGAGCTACTCGAACTACCACCACTGCCATCGCAAGCTAGCAATACAAATGAAATCGTTAGCAAGATGATGCGTCGCATAATTTTTTCCTTATTCTTACTGTCTACTATTAGTCGCAATAGGCGGCTATCTTTATTCACTAAGTTACCTTTATAAATTGGCAACCTATCCTTTAATGATATATAAATATTATAAATATGACAAATATTTAATTTAACTTTACTTCCCGTGTCCGTAAGATCATAAGGTAGTTTAAGTAACGATAATCCTGTTTTTACTGTCTGCATACGATGCAATCGTCGCATACCTAACTTCAGAGCCTTTCAAGCTGTAAATTCCATGGCCATTAAAGTCGATACCAGCCTGCACTAAATCTGCATCTTCATTTACATCGAGATATTCACGCAAAGTTTTAGTGAACATGCCTGGACCAGTCAAACTGAGAATTGCATTCTTAGGTACAGCAAATGATTTCCCTTTAAAGAAGGGATAGTACTCGCAAATATTTTCTAACAGCAGGTGTAAAAAATTATGTTCCTTGGCAAACCCCATGCCCCACTGCAAAACGTATTTTTCGGGATGAAGCATTCTTCGCATGGCATTTGGCTTGGGAATCACCACGCAATCATGCGCTTCATACGAAATCAATCCCGTAGCGTTTGCACTGCATAAAGATGTTATCGATACTGCGCAGCCTTTACTGATATCAAAATAAAAACCGCCACGCTCAAAAAGAATGCAGTAACGAAAAATATCTGCCAACATGGGTCCAAACTTAGCGCCTTTAAAGATTGGGTATATAGGATGTTTTCCCCATACCTCTTCCATATAATTTTCTAAGCGTTCTTTAGCAAAAAATTGGAACTGTAGATCCGGATTTAAAGCACGAAATTTCTGTATTTCAGAAAAATGGGTTTTACCAAAATAATTGACTTCCCAAGTTTGATAAACAATAGGAGGAATTTTTAATAATGAAGAAGGGCTTTTTGCCTCACAGTCCCCAAGTGTCTGCATTGGCGTCTCGCCAATTAGCTTCCATTTTTTCTTAATTGCTGTCAGCATTCTGATCAATCGCTTGTTGATAAACCGCTTGGTATTGCTTAGCTATAACAGGGTAGCTGAACAAGTCTACTGCCCTTTGTCGTGATGTGTAACGAAGCTTAGCAGAGTCTTGCTGATTTTCTAATATCCACTGAATACCAAAGGCAAGCTCTTCTGTATCAAAAGGTTTAGCTAAATACCCCGTGACTTTGTGATCAACCACATCCACCAAGCCTGTACTAGCAAATGCTGCTACAGGCAAGCCACAAGCCAATGCCTCACTGGCTGTTTGTCCGAATGACTCTTGCCGAGAAGGCACCACCATCACATCGGCTGCACTATAAAGTAATTGGAGCAAAGCATCATCCTGCACATGGCCAAAATAATGACTCGGAATTCCATAGGGGTTAATCTCACCCTCTGGCGCCTCTTGCCCAAATACCAATAACTGTAAATCCGGAATAGAAGATTTAAGTGCTGCCAATGCTTCTAGGAGCAAATCAAAGCCTTTGCGGGGGTCAGCCTCGCCCCCTAGAGCGCCAAACAAAAGCATTGGCACATCAATCGGTAAGTCCAATTTTTGTCGTGCATATACCAGTTTTAGGGGTTGCCATTGCTCGGTATCAATTGGATTTGCAATTGGCGTAATCGGCCAACCCTTCATGAGCGCGCTCTCAGAAATGCACTGCGCCAACCAACGACTTGGTGTGACCATCTGAATGGGCTTAGTCCAATACTGTTGTTTGCGTAGCCAAGCCCAACGATTTAAATCCAGTCCTGATTCATTTGAAGGACGATTCATGGCTTGATAACCCTCACGCCACCGCCTATTTTCTGAGTAATGCTCAGTGCCGCTAAAGCCCCACATATCATGCATGGTCCAAATGAGGGGTTTGGTAATTTGGCTAATGTCCTTAATGGACATCATTTCACCATTAATCCAATGTAAATGAACGACATCGAAATTGGAGCTATTGATTTCATTTGCCACATCAGTTGGCATCACAGCTAATGAGTGGTATTCAGGTGGTGAAGTACGCAAAGTCTTTGCCAAGATCTGCGCAAAACCCGAATTAAATTTGTTTTTAAGCTTTGCTAGTGTGCCCTTAGGTTCTTGAATGGTCGCATCCTGTAGCACTTTTTGATTGACTCGCAAAATCGAATCAATACCTTGCTCGCGCACAGCACGGTGGATACGATAGGCCGCGCGCGCCGCGCCGCCAACCGTATCTGAATGATTTAAAGCCATCACCCTCATGCTGACTCACACTTACCCAGCAAGTGTTGGATGGTTTTTTTTAAAGGACGTAATTGACGTCTGAGATAACCCCACCAATGGATGCCATGAATTCGCTTAAACATGAGGCGATCAACCGGCCAATCTGCTTGCAAGTGCTCGGGGTGAATCAATGGAAAAGATAAGTCACTTGGAATCGATTCAATTAGGCAAGCAGGTTTAGTGGCAGAGGTATGGGTAGCCTCCATGCCATAACCTAAATTATCCGTTAAATTGTTTGCAGGAATAATACTTTTCATGCCAGTAGACCAGCAGGCAAAAAGCCATTGGTAATCCCACGTATCTTGTTTGCCCTGATAAACACGGTCTAGCGCATCTTGCCAATAACGCATCACTAACGCATCACCATGAAACAGTTGCTCCATCTGACTGCTAGCAAGCCAATTTGGATAAGTTGACATGGTGAGATCATATTTCTGCCAAGCACGTCGCCAGCAAGCCCAACCCCAAATGAGGGGAATGGTAGTGAGAAAATAACTTGCAGCGGTATTTTCAACCACTCCTTTTGTATGCACTCTTTTTGAAACCAAATTGGATCCAGTAATCATGCCAATCGTTGGGTCGTCCCGATATCGCTCTAGCATCTCATCGCAAAAGGTGAAAAAGCTGGGCAGCGGCAATACATCGTCTTCCAAAATAATACCCTCGGTCTCATTTTGAAAGAACCAATCAATCCCACTAGAAACACCGAGCTTACAGCCCAGATTTTTATCACGAAAAAGGGTTTGAACTTCACAAGGCCAATCTACTACTGTAGCAATGCTGCGCGCCTGCGCACAACGTTCCTCTTCATCAGGCCTTCCAGAACGCGGCCCATCGGCAGATATATAGAGCTTGGGGGGCTTGGCTTGGCGAATAGCCGCAAAGACCTGGGCCGTGGTTTCTGGGCGATTAAAAATCAGAAATAGTACGGGGCTTTTCACAGCGTAGCCCAATGCAAGCATGAATGTAAGGATGAACAACGGGATTGATACCGCAGGCGCTGGGGATAAACCAGTCTTAGGCGATAGAAATATGCTTTAAAATTAACCATTTAACGCTATTTTACCTTTTAGAGTGCACAGCGCCAATCTCAATTGACCTCAGCCGAAAAACTTCCCCGACTCCTACTACGCCTATGGGAGCACTTTAGCCCTAAGCGCAAGCAGCAATTTACTTGGCTACTGATTTTGATGGTCGTAGTTTCCTTTGCTGAGGTGGTGAGTCTTGGGGCGATCGTACCCTTTTTAGCCGCCCTAACTAATCCTCAGCAAGTATTTGAGCTGCCCATAGCTCAACCCTTTATTCGTCTACTGAATTTACAGTCACAAAATGACCTGTTATTGCCATTAACTTTACTTTTTGGCTTAACCGCAATTGTGGCAGGCGCGATGCGTCTAGTTTTACTCAAAGTGAGCTTGCGACTTTCTTTTGCTACTGGCGCTGATATTGGCTATAGCATTTATCGCAAAACTTTATTTCAACCCTACATCACTCACCTGTCACGTAATACCAGTGAAATTATTGATGGGGTTACCGGTAAGACTACGATTGTTACAGACGGCATCATCATGTCAGCGCTCTATGTTTTGAGTTCGCTCATCATGCTGGTCTTAATGGTTACCGCCCTACTGATCATTGCGCCAATTCCCTCTTTGGCCGCATTTGCCATTTTTGGTTTGATGTATGTCATCACCATGAAAGTGACGCGCAAGAAGCTGATGAACAACAGCAAAGACATCACAACAGAATCAGCGCGAGTCATTAAATCTTTACAAGAAGGTCTTGGGGGTATCCGCGATATTTTGATTGATGGCTCGCAAGACGCCTATTGCCAGGTTTACCAAAAATCTGATGCAATTTTACGTAAAGCCTACGCAACTAGTTCATTTATTAGTATTAGCCCACGCTTTGTCACTGAAGCCCTAGGGATGCTGTTGATTGCCTTATTGGCCTTTGCCCTTTCTAAACAATCTAACTCGATTAATCAGGCTATTCCCATTGTTGGTGCCTTAGCACTTGCTTCGCAACGCTTACTGCCAGTTATGCAATTAGCCTATAGCGCCTGGACTGCAATTCTGAGAAATCAATTTTCACTTAAAGATACCTTGGACTTTTTAGATCAGCCTTTACCTGAATATGCCGGTCAAGTCCGCGTTCCACCAATTCCATTCCAACATCAAATTGATCTTAAGCAGGTATCCTTTCGTTACCGCGATAACTCACCCCTCATTTTGGATCAACTCAGCCTTTCTATTCCAAAGGGTAGCCGCGTTGGATTTATTGGCACCACTGGCGCTGGCAAAAGCACCTTACTCGATATTTTAATGGCCCTGCTGCAACCGACTTCAGGCAGGCTAGAAATTGATAGTCAAACAATAACGGATGCTAATCACCGCGCTTGGCAAATGCACATTGCCCATGTGCCGCAAAGCATTTATCTTGCCGACTCTACGATTGCAGAAAATATTGCCTTTGGCGTACCGCCTGATGAAATCGACCACGCCCGCGTAAAAGAAGCAGCACACAAAGCCCAGATGGCTGAAACCATCGAAGCACTACCCCAAGGCTATCAAACCTTGGTTGGAGAGCGTGGTACCCGCCTCTCAGGTGGGCAACGCCAACGCATTGGTATTGCCAGGGCACTCTATAAAAATGCAGATGTCCTGATCTTAGATGAGGCAACGAGCGCACTTGATAATGAAACTGAAATTGCGGTAATGGAATCGATTCAGCACCTTGGCCCAGAATACACCATACTCGTCATTGCGCACCGCTTAACTACACTCAAAGACTGCTCGCAGATAGTGCTACTAAGTAAAGGAGGAATTAAAAAAATTGGTACTTATAAAGAAATCATTAGCTCATCCACCGGGATAATTTAACCTTCTCTCAAATTTGTGAGTTGGTAATTCTATGTAATAAAAAAGCACTTGCATAGCGCATAAAGAGGCAAATATCGCCATCCAAGGCACCCAAGAAGAATAGGTACCGCGATTTCCAAAAATTGCTATTACAAATAAGATAATTGGCGCATGAAAAGCGTATAAGCTATAGCTTCTATCCCCAAAATATGCAAGTCTTCTAAATACCCCGGCCCAGAAAGAATTTACATTTCGCTTCTCACTTAATATTTGATATATAAAAAGTCCCACAATAACTGCAAATAAGGGGGAGCAGACAAAAAATAAACCTCGAATTTTTACTAAATGCGTAATAAATAAATAAAAAATAAAAAGCCAAATTAGAATCTGCTTAGATTGAATAAAATAAATTCCTCGGCCGGTTCTATGATAAAAACTATTCGCAAAATAAATACCAATAACCCAATATAAGAATAATTCTCCATAGCTAGAGATTAAAAACTCTAGGCCAACACCCTTAGCCCTTAAAGCGGCTATCAAAATATAAAAAAATCCAGGCGCTAAAAAAATATAGTAGACACCAAATCGCAAGAGAACAAACAAAACAAGAGGATAGCTTGCATAAAGTAGAATTTCAACGCCCACAGTTATTAGTGGGCTATTCCCAGGATAAAAAATATCTAAAGGGTAAATTAATCGGCCAATTTCACCTAATCCTAAAAATGAAAAAAATAATCCTGTAGAGAATTCAGCCTGCTGCCCAACAAAATACACATAAATCAAGCCAAGTAGAAGCCCCGCCCAAAAAATAGGGAATATTCTTATCCCTCTTTTAAGAAAAAAAACTTCCAGTAGGGTAATATTTTATTTCTATTCGTATTTATTCTTTTAACCTGAGATAGATGAATACAAAATCCACTCAGTACAATAAAAATAATTACGCCTGGGTGAGCACCACCGGCAGCCCAAAAAAAATTAATGGCATGATTTAGGCAGCTCATAATTAAATTTGTTAACGGCTCATCAGAGAATTTGATGGTCCAAGTTACCCAATGCGTAATTAATACAGAAATTGCTGCAATTCCACGGATAGCATCTAAAGCAATATATCGATGAAGGGAAGAAATGACAGACAACATTTAACTTATATATTTAGCTAACATAAAAAATGAATAAGTTATTAACTTTATTTTGCAAATGAGGGCTGGAAATATGCAGAAAATAAAGGAAAATTAAAATTCATTAGAACAACCATCAATATTAAACATAGTCCCGAGGTAATTAGTAAGGGGGTTTCTTTCCAAAGTTTTTCTGGGGCTTGAACAACGCTATCCTCTTTAAAGGCAAGATTAAGATACATTGACATAACTAAAGCAATTAAAGGAAATGAAAAAATTAGCTCTAACTTATAACGCATTACAAATGCTCCAAAAAACAACATTGACGAAGAAGCATAAAACATAATGGAAACTAAAAGATTTTGTTCAGTATAAAACCCAAAAGATTTTCTATAAGAGGCAGCAGATATATTTTTAGAAATATCTCTCATTTCTGCAAAGCGTTTGATAGCCATTAGATAGCACCCAATCATCCAATAAGAAATTAAAATTGAAATAGGAATTTGGAAGGGTGGATCAACAATAAACCAACCTATTAATAATCTTATTGGATTATTAATAGATTCAACCAATACATCTACATAAGGAATATCTTTTGCCCTAATCGGCGGGATGTTATATATGCATCCCATTATCCAAAGCCATGCAAGCACAACCATTAACTTCAGCGAAACGAAAAATGCAGCCCCCAATCCAAGTAACATCAGAATAATCCATTGGCAATATGCAAGGTTGGACTTAACCCTGCCAGAAGGTACGGGACGATTTTTTTTTGTCGGGTGCATAGAGTCAAATGGGGCATCTAATAACTCATTAATTACATAATTACTAGATGCAACTAAGCCAGAAGCCAAAAGACCAATAAGCAAATTAAAAGCAAGACTTGTATTAATGCCCGCAGGATAAACACTAATGCCAATTAATACTCCAGGCACTATAAATATATTTTTAATCCAATGATCAAAACGGCAAATCTCAAAGTGCCCGAGTATGTAATTTTTGTTTTTTAAATTTTTTTTTAACACAAAATTTTGTCCATTTTTAACCTAATTATGACAATTAAATCAGTTATCATTTTATATCCTTAATTTAAGGAGTTAATAAAAATTAAAAAACAAATGATAATTTAACTAGAAAGTAGCTAAATGAAGATTCACCTGACATTAGGGGGCCATAAAATAAGATTGCTTCTTATTATGGCTCTTTTGGCAATTTTCCTTACTAGCCTCTATTTGCCTTTAATTTTAGGGGGCGGAATTATTGCTGATGACTGGGGCGACATATCCCAAACCTTAAATTGTGCAAATTTTTTTGAATGCTATCTATCCTGGTTTCCATTATTTTCAAATCGGCCACTGGCTCCCCTACCAATTACAACAGCTACGCTATTATTTAAAACCAACTTTAGTTGGTATTTAATACTCAACACTACTATTTATCTACTTTCCCTATTCATTATTGGGAATCTTTTACGCAGAATTTTAGGGACTTTCCCGGCGCTAATTTTTATTATTTTAGGATCGATTCCATTTATTGGGATGCCAATTGTAATTTCTCCGATTAATCAACTAACTGCTACTTTCTCCCTTTTGTATTGGGCAATTTCACTACATTGCCTGTTCATTTATCTTCAAAAGTCATCTAAATTGGTTTATGCATTGACCTACATTTTGCTGCTATTTAGCCTGTTAACCTATGAAATAACTCTACCCCTGATTATTTTTTCAGCTCTATTTCCATTCATCATAAAAGATAAAAAGGAGAGATTTTCATACTTTTATTATTTTTTAAATTATCTACTACCTATCATTGTCGTACTATTAATTGCAATTTTCTGGCAAAAAATACTAGCACCCTTATTTTTTTCAGCAGTCTATTCTAGGCTCGCCTTTGATCCTAGCAATATTTCTATATTTTTCTTGGGATGGCTAAATGTTTTCTCACTACAAATCCCGAGACTTTTTTTGAAAGTAAATTTTAAAGAGCATATTTATAACTTTTTTCCCGTTTTAATTCTTATTATTTCGTTTATTTATGCGTATTATGTATTTCCAATTATTAAGACTCAAATTACAATAAATAGAAGATTTTTCTTAATATCTTTTATCTGCTTTATTTCCTGCTCTTCAATTTTCATTTTATCCGGCAATATTGCAGAGTCCTGGAGTTATGGGGCGCGCGCCTTATCCTCCACTTGGATAGCTCTTTCTATATTAGCCGCGAGTATTTGGACAATTTTACCAAGATTTAATTATATAAAACTTATAGGTATTTTAGTTTTTGCAGGCTATTCCTGTATTTCATTTGGAATTCAGCGCGACAATTACATCAAATCATGGAAAATGCAAAAGTTAATTTTAGCGGATGTTTTGCAGCAAACTAAAGAGCAAAATGTATCTCGAGGAGCTACGATTATTGGTAACGTACCAAGAATCCTACCAAATGACTTTAATAAGGAATTAGTTTTTAGTGAGCCATGGGATTTCGGCGCGGCACTTCATATTCTTAGCAACCAAGCAATTGAAGGTGGAGCTGTTTTAGATACGCGCAGAGGAGAGTTTAGAAATTTAAAAATTAAAGACTCTATTTTATATATTGATCATTGGTGGAAAACACCATTCACAAATCTTTGGTTTTATGACTTTGATCCCTTAACTAATTTGGGCAAATTGATTAAAGCGGATAGCCAAAATCAAGCAGAAAAATATCTTGTTTCTATTGGCTTACTGGGGGAATTGGGAAAATCCTCTTTTTTAGGTTCAAATAGGTTAATTCCCCTAAATATTAATTGGCAAAATCAAAGTTCATATCTGGTAAAGGGCTGGTCTGAAAAGGAAAAATGGGGTGGAATTTGGTCAAATGGGAAAGAGTCAGAAATTAGATTGCCCTTACCTAAGGATGGCTCAAAAAAATTAGTTATTCAATGCCAGGCTTTTGTCAATTCAAAACATCCAGCCCAAAAAGTAGAAATTTTTATTAATAACTCTTTGATTAAAACTGTATCATTAGTGAACTTTAATGAAAACACTATAGAGATAGATGTTCCTCAATCAGCCTTTAGTCTCCCATTTCTAAAAATTGATTTCAAATTTGAATCAGCAATAAGTCCTAAGGATCTTGCAATAAATAATGATGAGCGAAAACTAGCAATCGGCATCAAATCAATTATGTATTTTTAGTTTGCGACTTTAATTTTTTGGATTGCATAAAAATAATTGGCTTATTGGAATCTTATTCTGTGAGAATAATAGGCTTCTTTCTTCAGTATGGATTAATTTACAAGATGGAAGCGGATATAAATTAGGCCTATCTTTAACTAGCCAAAAAAATAGAAACGGCTCTTTTTCATTTGATAAAGAAGAATAATCTTTAATGCATGGATAGATATTACCTTGTAGTTTATATTTCCATAAATGCGCTGGCGATGCCAATAAGCACTTTCCCCTTATTTCCTTATCTTCATTTTTATTAAGCCAATCAGCAGTTTCTGAAACTGATATTGCGAAATAGTCTTTTTCATAATTTTTTCCTACATCCCATAGTCTTGAGATTTCATTAAAATATGTGTATTGGTAGGGGAATAATTTTATGCCGTCCCATAGAAATATACATATAGAAATTGAACTCAAAGCTAATAAGATTCTTTTATTTAAATAAAGCAAACTGCAAAATCCCACAATAAAACAAATAGGAAATATAAATAATAAATGTCGAAGTTCATTATATAAAGCTGCTTTTGCTAAAATTAAAACTAGCAATATTCCAAATATAGAGAAAAATAATCCAAAAAAGTATGGGTATGTTAATTTATATTTTTGTAATTTATTTTTGTATACCATCAAAAATATAAAGGGGGAAACCAAATACCCCATGATTACTAATAAAGGTAATTTGACTACTAGCCATGCTGGAATGTACAGATAGAGTCGAGTCTTCGTTGGGAAAAAAATTCCAGCTGTTAACGTTTTGTCGTCCCAGGGATGATGACCCATATAATTAAATGCCTGAATTATTTCGAATGGCGAGACCCAAAAAATCGGATAAAAAACATAAACTACAAAAATGAGCGGTGGAAGAAAAAAAATTGTAAACTTTGTTAATAAAAAACTGATTAATTTATAATTAAAATTATTAAAGTATATAAAGCTTGCAAACAAGCAAAAAAATTCTATGCCTATTAATATTCCTGAAATTCGAATAGTAAATAGCCAGCCAGTCAAAATACCTAGTAATAGAAAATAATTATTTATATTTTTGCTGCAAGGGAAACCATTCAATCGAATTAATTCTAATATTTTTATAAAAATATAAGTACAGGCTATCCAAGCAAATAAAAAGGGGGAATCTTTAACGTTTATAAATGAATGGCCTAGTAAATATGGCCATAATAAGTAAACTAACATCCCAATGCTAGAAACAAAATTATCGTTAGTTAATATTCTTAAAATAGCCCTTAAAAATAAACCCGATCCAATAAAACTCAGAAAAACTAAAAAATGTGTAAAAAGTAATTTTTGTCTAACTAATTCAATATTTTGTGGGAATGCGTCTAACCCCAAAATTAAGAATGAAAATAAAGAAGAAAATGCATGAAAACCTATTCCGTAGTACCTATCGCTATATTGCAAAAGATTTTTATACCCTTCTTTTCCATGGGAAAAAAAATCTTGTGCTGCATTGGTGTTCATTAGCAGGGTTTTAAGTTCGGCTTCCTCGTCCCAAGAAATTCCTGAGTAGAATGAGGCTATACCCCCTATGATTACAAATATTATTAGAAATAATTTTTCGTATTTAAACAAGATGGTTATATTTTTTAAAATTCATTACATTACATTTAATTTATAAATCACAGATGTATCTTATTAAAAAAAGCCTACTAAAGGATTATTATTCAAAATTTTTAATTCCGGGCTTCTTTATTGCTTTTTTCTGTCTTGGGCTCTGGATTGTTACGGACTATGGTATTTCCACCGATGAAGAGCAGCAACGTTCTATTGGCATGACTAGCCTTGCTTTTGTTGCCAATTTTATTCCCATACCATTTCTCCTTCGTGGCACCCAGCCTGTTAGCGATCCTCAAAGCTTCTTTTTGCTCCAAAAAGATCGCGACTATGGAGTTGCCTTCGAGCTACCAGCTGAAATTTTAATTGATATCTTGCGGCTTTCTGATGATGCTGAGATTTACTATTTTAAACATCTTCTCACGTTTCTTGTTTTTTTTACTAGTGTAATTTTCTTTTTCAAAACCATCAGTAAACGTTATGGAAGCTGGCAAATTGGATTACTTGGAACACTTCTTCTAATTCTAAGTCCGCGTATCTTTGGTGAAAGTTTTTTTAACAATAAAGACTTAGTTTTTATGTCTTTTTTTACAATTGCGACTTTTTCCCTGGTCCAATTTATTACTAAACCCACCCTATTAAATGGGCTTTACCATGCTCTAGCCTGTGCAATTGCAATTGATACAAGGATCATGGGCGTCATTTTGCCTGTCATTACTATTATCGCGCTTCTAATCCTGATAATACAAAGAAAACATTCGATTTCAAATACTGCCATTCCCTTACTGGGTTACGGATCTTTGCTAGTTGTCTTCACTATTACATTTTGGCCCTGGCTTTGGCTTGACCCTTTAGGGAACTTTCAAACCGCATTTCATAATATGGCTAAGTTTCGTCATGTCGTATCCATGATCTTTATGGGGGGTACGGTAACTGGAGACGCCCTACCCTGGTACTACATACCCATTTGGATTAGCATTACCACCCCCCTTTTATATTCCCTTCTTTTTTTAGTCGGCGTTCCTGCATCTTTATATGGAATTGTCTTTAATACAAAAGTAAAAATTTCTGATGAAGATAGGCTACAAGATGCGATATTTTTATGTCTATTTTTTATTCCTTTAATTGCCGTCATTAGCCTGCACTCTGTTCTTTATAACGGCTGGAGACAAATGTATTTTATTTATCCTGCATTTATATTAATCGCAATACGCGGTTTATTTTTTCTTTGGCAGCGCTATCAAAATTTGCGGCCTACGCGTTTAATCATATCGGCAGCCCTAATAATCTCAATCCTCTCTACATCTTATTGGATGGTAAGGTGGCATCCCCACCAATTTCTATATTTCAATCCCTTGGCCGGAGAATGGTCAACTCGTTATGACGTAGATTACTGGGGAAGCGCCTATCGACAGCCAATTCAAAAAATTATTGCACAAGATACCAATAAAACTTATTCGATATATCCAACATGGGATAAATGGCAAATAAATTATTGGGTTAGTGCCAGAATTTTTCCCCAAGCCGATCGTAATCGCATCGTTAGCGATCTATCCGAAAACTGCTCAGATTATATTATTACTACTACCGTTGGTAACCGAAAACAATATTTAAATAAGTCTGAATTTGATCTATTTGATGATCTAAAAATTGATCGGCAGATCGTTTACTCCACCTTTAAACGAAAGGTTCGTATTTTTGATGAATTTAGCCCGGCACTAAATAAAAAAATTGAATTTAATAACCCCCATGTACGCTGTTTTCTAAAAAACGGTTGGGGGGATAATGTGGAGGCATGGGGAGTATGGTCAACTGGAAAAGAAGCCGAAATTGATTTATTAATGCCTCCAGAAAGACCAAAAGAGCTAATTTTGAATATACGTGCATTTGTTTCAAAACAATGGCCAACCCAAGATGTAGAGATTGGTATCAACGGCCAATGGGTGAAGAGAGTGAAGTTAAGCCAATTTGAAACTAATGAAGTAACTATTCCTTTACCGCCAGATATTCCCAATTCCAAATGGCTAAAAATAGCACTAAAATTACCTACTGCAACCAGCCCGAAAAGCTTAGGCATGGGCGAAGATAATCGAATACTTGGGATCGGGCTAAAAAGCATAGTATTTAGATAAGACAAATGAAGAGCAGATAAGTCTCATTACGAAATTTATATCTACAGCCTCTATTTAACTGCAATAAGAATTTTAGATAAAAAGTTATTTAAATAATACTGCTCACTCAAATGGGATGCTAAATCTCCCTCTCGGTAAATAAAATTCAAATCTTTATCGCTGACCTTATCCTCAAGGTTGCTATTAAAATCTAAGAATTTAATTTTTGATTGATGTTTCGATTCTTTAACAGCTAATTGAATAATCGAATTAATATTAAAAGTATATTTATTCTGAAGATGAAGGCGATGAGGATGAGATACGAGTATTAGTTTTTCAGTTTTTTTACTATCAAAAACAACATCAATGTAATCTTTAACAACTGAAGTTAAATATATTTTTTCTTGATCATTTATACCATTTATTAAGTATGAAGAAATTGCATCCCAGTTACAGCGTATCGGATTATTGCTGCGGTAAAGCTCTAGTTGATAGCCATACCATGATAGCTTTAATAAGCGCAATAGATTCAAATTAAAGGAGCGAAGAACTATATCCGATCTTATATAATGCTCCATTGCATATAGCTCATTAGAGCCCATTGGAAATGCTCGAACATAAATATTCCCTGAATAAATTTCCCTTAAATTTTTATATCTACATAACTCATCACCAATATCTGTTTGATCAAAAATTGCAACAACAATTTCTGGCTCTATATTAAAATCATTTCTCAATAATCTTATCTGAGACGTCATTGGGCTTGCGCTGTAAGATGAAGTTCCAGCATTAATAATCGTATAGTCTGGCTTAGCAAACTTCTGTAGTTTTTCCCTGGTTACCTCAGAAAATAGTGCTTGTTCTGCCCATGAGTCCCCTTGCAATAGAATTGTTTTTGAACCGTTACCGATTTTGCTATAAATGAGAGTTTCTGGCTCCGTAAAAAGCTGAGGATATTTTATGAAGAGTTCAGGGTCACGTAAATGATTTACCTCATTACTATATTTTTGATATAAATCTACATAACTTGATGGAATTTGAATTTTTGGAAACTTTCTCAATGCAACATAAGAAATTATTTCTATCCCTATGAAAATAATAATCCCTATGACAATAAATGCAGCGATGTAATACTTGATAGGGGATGGCTTGCTATTCACAATCACTATGTCCATTTCAAAGACTTATTGTAGAAGCCCACATGTTTCGACGAATACAAGGTTAATTAGCAAATCAAAATTACTTTGGGCTATAAAAACCGGCAGTACTTTATGACTAAAAACTTACATTGAAAAAATTAAGCAGTTTATTAATGGCGCCTAACGACAAATAGGATTCAATAAATAAATATAGATTCCAAATAGCTAATTTGATAGTTAGGCTCCCTAAGATTATCTAATTGAGTTATTCTGTCAACAGACTTAATTTTAATACTATGGATTACATTTAAAGAAATTAATAGTTCGATAATAAATGTTAAATTCAAAAAACAAACATAATTTTTTAATCCCGGGCTTCTTTATTGCTTTTTTCTGTCTTGGGCTCTGGATATTCATTGATTACGGGGTATCTGCTGATGAAATGACGCAACGTTCTATTGGCATGACTAGCCTTGCTTTTGTTGCCAATTTTATTCCCATACCATTTCTCCTTCGTGGCACCCAGCCTGTTAGCGATCCTCAAAGCTTCTTTTTGCTCCAAAAAGATCGCGAC
>Ga0304729_1001472_pt1 | contig 15492 bp, 13 predicted proteins | sample C_131016_MF_Meta_FD_190475 | JGI IMG/M metagenome (GOLD analysis project Ga0304729, IMG submission 190475) | Freshwater microbial communities from Lake Croche, Canada to study carbon cycling - C_131016_MF_MetaG (v2) (version 2) | ecosystem: Environmental > Aquatic > Freshwater > Lake | place... | reverse complement strand
ACCTAAAAAATTGGACATCTATTTGCGTTTATACAAATATAATTCTTATTTGAAGATGAACGACTTAGAGCGGTTTTGAGTGGGGAAAATAAATACCCCCTTTTATTTGGATAGTTTTCATTAATGCTTATTTTTGCACTCCCCTAAAAAGGCGGTTAGAATTGGTAGCTCAGTTGGTAGAGCAATACACTTTTAATGTATGGGCCCTGGGTTCGAGTCCCAGCCAGTTCACAATCTACCTAGTTAATAGCAGCAAAAACTCCGAAATCGTCAAGAAATCGGAGTTTTTTTATGCACTTGTGGCACGCTTTTGTAGTCTTTTGTACTGTTCTTTGTGGCTCGGTTGCTGTATATGCTTTAATGAAAAAACAACCCTCGTTTTGGAGAGTGGTTTGAGTATTTTTGTTTTGAGGACGTGTCAAAAGCTCGCTTTCGTAAACGGACGAGAAGCAAAAAAGGCAACGAAACGCGAAGCGCTTCGTTGAAAAGCTTTGAGTAAGGACGCCATTCAGGGATGTCGGCGCAATGAAATGTAGCCGACAATCCCTGAATGCAAAACTCCGAAATCGTCAAGAAATCGGAGTTTTTTTATGCACTTTGTGGCTCGGATACTTTTATTATTTGACTTCCAAGTAATATTATAAAGAATAACTTAAACCAATAGTTAATGCAGCGCTTTTTGTTGTAACCCCATTCCCAAAAGTAGAATTATTAGTTACAGAAATATTTGACATACCAATTCCATATCTAACATTAGCTTGAATCTTGTTGGTGAAATTAATTCCACCGCCAAAAACAAGTTGAAAATCAGTAGATTTAAAAGCATCTTTAACATCTTCCCCCATTGACTTAGCACTCATCAAAAAAGCAATTTGAGGACCAGCCTCTACATTAACGGCCTTTGTAATAGCATATTTTAATACCACAGGAACTGAAATATAATTTGAATTTAGTGTTTCACCTTCGAACTTAAATCCCATACCTTGTAACAATAATTCAGGTTGAATCGATAAACTTTCAGTAAGTCGATGATTTAAATACCCTCCTATTACAAATGAAGTTTTATTTGTAGTTGAAAGACTTATTCCATATAATGCTATTTTTACTGATGCTAAATTAACCCCACCTTTTAGACCAAAACTTGTTTGTGCTTTAGAATTGAAAAATAAAGCGACGAATAAACTTAATACAATAAATTTTTTCATATAATATTTTTTTTAAATAGCCTTTAGACTATTAGATTATGTAATAAACGATTTTGCGAGATTTCAAGAATTGCAAATAGAACTGAAATGTTATAATTATATCAGATTAGGTATTTTACTCTTAAAAGGTAAGTAATAATATGTTAACTTATATAATTTAAATAATGTGGCTCGTCTTTGGGTTGATTGTTTTGATTATCAATCTAATACAGTGATACTCGCAGAGTTAGTTTTAAGAGGTCGGCCCCAGCCAGTTCACAAAGCTCCCCGAGAAATCGGGGGGCTTTTTTGTTTCAAGGACGTGTCGAAAGCTTGCTTTCGTAAACGGACGAGAAGCAAAAAAGGCAACGAAACGCGAAGCGGTTCGTTGAAAACCCCCGAATATTCGGGGCAAGCTTTGGGTAAGGACGCCATTCAGGGATGTCGGCGCAATGAAATGAAGCCGACAATCCCTAAAACAAAAACTCCGAAATCTTACGAAATCGGAGTTTTTTTATGCCCTTGTGGCACGCTTTTGTAGTCTTTTGTATTGTTTTTTGTGGCTCGGTTGGTGTAGCGCTACAACTTCACAATCTTAAAGGTGTAAGTCATTTTAAAGTCTGTAGAATACACTTTTACAATGTAAATACCTGCATTAAAAGCAACAAGATGAACGGGGTACTGACCAGCCTTTACAGTTTTTCCCGTAAGCAAATGTTTTACTGAATCGTATTGAAGCCAGGATGGTAAATTTTTTACAGCATACGAAAAATTTTTACCAGCGGAATCAGCAGCAGTAAAGTGATACCTGTAATTTGAACCAGCAGCAACCCGGTTCTTCTCTTTCGATGTGAAATATATTTTTGATTGCCGGGCATTACTGGATTGATCTTTTTTTGTTTGGGGCATACGTATTTCGGGCTGGCCATTTACCATTTCCAACGGCAACCACACATACCTGGAATTTGGCAGATCTGTTTTGTTCCACCTGTCTGCCATAAAAATGAAAACAGCCTTATTGGCTGTTGGTAAAACAAATGTGCTTTGTGATAAAAATGTACTTTCGGCTCCTGCACCTTTGCATGGATTACCCATTTGCTTCCATTGACCCAGCAGGCTGTCGGCAACTGCATACGTTGCAGGATTGGGCGACCAGCCTGTACAATCAGATGTGATCAGGTAATACTTGTTTTGAAACTTAAACACCGCCGGTGCTTCCCTGTTAATGGCAGAAGTGATGCGGCTGTAGGTTGCCGTGGGTGATGTATAATCATCTGACAAAAGGCAAACATGCATTGTTTTATTAAACTCAGAAGCATACACCAGGTAGGCCTTATCATCTTCATCTTTATACACCGTCATATCACGGGCCATTTGTCCGTTGGGTTTAACACTCCCAAGGTATTTGTATGGTCCTTCAGGCTGATCGCTTACGGCCACACCGGCCTGGGAGTAGCTGTAATCATTGGCATCCACATGCATCCACATTACAAACTTGTTGGTTTGTTTATTGTAAACAACCTTCGGCCTTTCAATTATTTTACTGGTATCAAGATCATTGGACGCATCGCCTGTTAAAGAAGCCAGGGCGACACCCTCATTTTTCCAGTTGATCAAATCTTTGGATGAATAGCAGGATACGCCACCCGCCGGAACCCGGTAATCTTCCCAGGCCTGGCCCGGCACAAGCCATGTTGTACCTTTCTTAATTTCACCAAAGAGGTAGTAAGTTCCGTTGTATTTGAGGATGCCAGCGCCATGTGCATTTACAGGTTTACCATCCGTGTCATTCAGTATATCACCTGTATGTACAGGAAAGCCTGGTTGCTGGGCAGCTAAATTGTACACGGAGAGCATTTGAAGCAGTACAAAAATGAATCGCATGATGATACAGATGGGTTTATGATGATAACTTTAAAAGCAGGCTCCAATACCTTTTTCGGGTGCAGGTTGGCTATTGAAGTCAATGCCGCCTGGTTCAATACCAAACAAACGATGCAGATCAAGGCCCTGATTTCGAAGCGGGGAATTTGCTTTTACTTTATACCGCTGAAGTAATTTTAAATCAGCACAGGAACTCACCAATGGACGAGTTTGCATGTTGAATCCGGGATTTATGTTTAAACCCACAACTGTTCCTTTCAACAATTCCTGCCCGCTTTGTTTTGACCAAGTGTTTAAATCTGTAAGCCCTTCGATATTAAAATTGTTTTTTAAACTCCACCAGTTATTGCCAAGAAAAATATCGCTTTCCCTTTTCCCTTTTAGTAAACTATCAGTTGCAATAAAAATGTTGTTGTAAAACGAAAACCCTTTCCTGGCACTCTGGCCTGCATAACTTATTGCCGAACCTTTGTTGTTGTAAATAGTATTGTTGTGGACGATGCAATTGTAAAATTGCAGGGAATCATCAGAGCTGTTCCAGATATAAATACCAGCCCCGGCGGCAGAAACAGTACCGTCATCTTCGCTTATGTTATAGCGGATAATATTGTTGTACCAGTTGCTGGCACCTGCATATTGAAAGATGCCGTAACCGCTTCCCTGGTTTTCGTACGAGAGACAATACTGAATGATGGAATTGGTAACGCCTCCATCCAGATCAAAGCCACCGCCGTCATCTCCTCCTTTGGAGGTTTTGTTACGATAGGAAAGGCAATGCTGGATGATAGCACTGTCTGCCTCATAACACCAGATGCCAACAGGACCATTGCCAATCCTGGGCATGTCCCATCCATTATTGGTGGCAGAACAATATTCAATCAGCAGCTTACTGCATTCGCCTGCAATTATTCCATTGCCACTGTGATTGTTTAAAATCATGGGGTTTCCGGGATTGTTGTCGGCTTTGCAATACCCGATGTAAATATTACTGCAACTTTCTTTGTGCTGGTATTCTCCTGACACGGAAATACCGGCGAAGCCGTTGTCATGTGCGTACACATTTACAATACGTATATTGAAAGAAGCATATACTGATACGCCTGCATTGCGAAAGCCTTTTACATCCAGTTCATCCACCACGATATTGCTGGAATTTAACACCGCTATACCGTCACCTGCGTTGCCCTTCTTTCGTCCGGAGCCTGTTAGCTTTAAATTTTTAATCGTTATAAATGCTGCTTTTTCTATTACAAGGGCAGACGAATTTCCGGCATTGATTTCAGCTATTCCATTTCCGAAAGAACCAATTACCACGGGGCTCTCCAATACGCCACCACTCATTGAATCTACTTTTAGTGTGCCCTTAAACGTTTGCTCTGCTTTAAATAAAACCGAGTCACCAGCCCTCAACCGAACCGTGTTGATTTTCCCGATTGTTTTCCATGGGCTTTTTGCTGTTCCTGCATTGTTATCATTGCCTGTTGCAGCCAGGTAGTAGGCTCTTGGCTTTACATCTATTTTTTGCACCTGTGCCTTCATCACCTTTATACCATTACTATATGTTTTAGAAGGCCCTACTAAAGTCCAACTTCCATTTCCAACTGACATAGACTTTATATTATCTGTTCTATTCCCATTTGTATTTTTCTGATATCTATTTAAAATTTTATTATACTCATTTATACTAGTATCCCCATTTTCAATTATATATGGTTCAACTCTATTTCTCCATCTAAAAAATGCACTCTCAAATGGATCCTCATTCAAATTTGAATCAGATTTTAAAGAAATTTTAGTAGCTCTCCAATTGGAAAAAAGGGAATCAATAAAAAATATATTTGGTTTAGTCCAATCGACTAAATCGATCCATTGAGGCTTATTAATGTATACAGGTAAATTTTTAAATGCAACAGGAGTTTGAGCATTAATATTAGTAACAGATAAAATTATTAAGAATGATAATAATCCTAGAAATTTTTGGAAATAGCTTCCCATAATTATACATTAAAAGTCATTTAAGACAGCTAGAAATAGCTGAATGGGGTTAACCAAAGTTATCATAAAATATTAAGGAAAAGTATCATAAATAATATTATCAAACTGTTGCCTCCCACCCTTTTTCTTGGGAAATTCCCGTAGAATTTGCTCAAAAAGTCAAAATACTATCTAAAGCAAAAGAAAATATAGAAAAATCTGGCTCGTCTTTGGGTTGATTGTTTTAATTATCAATCTAATACAGTGATATGCGCAGCGTTAGTGTTTAGAGGTCGGCCCCAGCCAGTTCACAATCTAGCTAGTGAATAGCCACAAAAACTAGAGCTAATCAAATTTGAAGATATCATTTCCTTAAATGATATGCTTTGGGCTGTGTGAAAGCTCGAAGTCCTTGATGGGATAAAGTGCTTCCAAACCCACTATTTTTTCTTCCACTCCATGGTAAAGAAGGGCTTACACGATCGCAGCAATTCCAATATACGGTTCCTGCATTTAGTTCTGCTTGAATAGCTGTAGTTCTTTGCTCATTCGAACAATATACAGAAGCTGTAAGGCCATATAGCGTATCGTTCATTAAATAAATGGCTTCTGCGTCGTCTTTTACTTTCATGATTCCAATGATAGGGCCAAAAGACTCTTCTTTCATTACTTCCATGTCATGTGTTGTATTTACAATTACAGTAGGCTCGAAATAATTTCCATTACCTGTAATGATATTTCCGCCACATAGTACTTTCGCTCCTTTTGAAATAGCATCTTTTACTTGTGCTGCTAAAAAAGCAGGTTGATTTTTTCTAGTTAAAGTACCAATGTAAACATTAGGTTCGTTAGGGGCGCCAATTTTATAGGTTTTTATTTCTTCGACAAAAGCTGTCACATAGGCATCATATACTTTTTCATGAACATAAATACGTTCCACCGAACAACAACTTTGTCCATTATTGTAAAAGGCACCATCGGCCGTATTAATAGCGATGTTTTTTATGTCGGAAATATCTTCGGTAACATATAAGGGGTCCTTGCCTCCTAATTCCAAACCACAAGGTTTCATTTTTTTACTTACTTTTTCATATATATATTTACCTGTTTGGTAGGAGCCTGTGAAGAAATAACCATCGATATCGCTTTCTAATAAAATTTCGCCCACTTCCTTATCGCCTATTGCTACATGAAATACATTCTTTGGCACACCAGCTTCTATTAAAAATTTTTCAATTTGCAATCCAGTTAAAGTGGCCAATTCTGAGGGTTTATAAATAATAGCATTGCCCGCTAATAAAGCTGGAATAAATACATTGGTTCCTACTAGGTAAGGATAATTCCAGGCTGATATGTTACAAACAACGCCTATAGGTTCATACACAATTTTTTCGGTTGTAGCACCCGTTTCTACCATCCATTCATCACTTAAATATTTTTCTGCATTATTAGTGAGCCACTCAATTCTTGCACAAGCCCCATTTACTTCATTAATGGCTTGTTGAATTGGCTTACCTACTTCATTACTTAAAATTTCGGCACAAGACTGTAGATTTTCTTGTAATAGAATTGCAAATTTTTGAATCACTTTAATTCTATCATTCAAAAGTAATTTAGCCCATGTTTTTTGGCCGATGCATAATTCAGTTAATTTATGCGCTATACTTTCTACGGTATCTGTTTCAACAGTCGTAATAACATTGTTTGTTGCAGGATTAATAATATTCATAGTATTCATTTTAGAAATAGGTTAAATTAAGTTACAATGATTAATTCTTATAATGAGCCGCTTCTTTTAAAAACCAGTCTCGAATTTTTTTTGACAATGGATTTACTTCTTTATTTTCAATTCTTTCTGGATGCCATTGTACAGCCAATAAAGGAGATTTATTTTCTGAGTTTATCCATTCAATGCCTTCAATAATACCTTCTTCCGAATTACAATTTACTTTTAATGCCTCGCCTAGTGCATCTATGGCTTGATGGTGTGCGCTATTTATTTGACCATTTGTAAGTTGGCATATTTTAGCAAGTAAGCTATTGGGATCAATTTTTACTTGATGTACATGATCTATTCCATCCTTGGAACGATGATTTGTTTTCCCAGCAAACTCAATATCTGTAATCAAATTTCCACCAAGTGCTACATTGATCAACTGAAGCCCTCGGCAAATTCCTAATATAGGCATGGAAAGCTTTAGTGCTTTATTAAATAGACTAATTTCAAATTCATCTCTTGATCGATTCCAAGTATTAGGTTGATTAGGGTAAGTCACTATATTTTTATCAAAGTAAAATGGATCTATGTCTATTCCTCCTGTTAATAATAATCCATCACAATCTATTAAGTCAGCTTCATTTTGTTTTTCCCAGGAAAGCTCAACTATTTCAATAGCATCATGAGCTCCTAAAATCCAAGCTGGATAATTAGTATGTTTAGTTTCAGACCTACTAATGCCTATTTTTATTTTTCTGGTCACTTTTTATAATGCGATTTCATATAATTTTTTAAAGTCTAATCTGCTTACAGATTTTGGATTATTGGGATGAGCGAAATCGGCAAAAGCCAAGTCAGCTAAGATTTCTATATGTTCTTGTTTAACTCCTATCCCACTTAATTTTCTTGGAATATCCAATTGATCATTTAATTCAAATAGATAAGCTACTACCCCTGTGCCATTTTCTTCTTTCACACCTAAAGCCTTAGCCATTCTTGCAAATCTATCTTCAAATCCTTTAATATTATATTCCATCCCATAGGGCAAATTTACAGCATTGGCTAAACCATGATGTGTATCTAATAAACTTGACAAAGGATGTGCTAATGAATGCACAACCCCTAATCCTTTCTGAAAAGCAATAGCACCCATCATAGAAGCTAATAACATATCAGAGCGAGATTCAATATCAGGATTTTTTACAGCTTTTACAATGGACTTAGCGATGAGGCGCATTCCTTCTAATGCAATACCATCACATATTGGATGATAATTTTTTGCTAAAAATGCTTCCATATTATGTGTAAGTGCATCCATACCCGTAGCTGCTGTAATAAAACTAGGTAGTGCCATAGTTAATTCAGGATCGGCAAAAACTATTTTAGCTAGTAATTTTGGTGAGAATAATATTTTTTTCTGATGTGTTTCATCGTCCGCAATGATCGCAGAACGTCCTACTTCACTTCCAGTTCCCGATGTAGTTGGAATAGTTATAAAATGAGGAACCTCATTGGTTACATAAATATCACCCCCTATTAAGTCATCATATTTAAATAAATCTTCTCTATGGTTGATGCGTAATAAAATAGCCCTAGCAACATCAATAGCAGCACCACCACCAATACCAATAATACAATCACAATGACCTGCATCATAAGCATCTGCACCTTTATAGACATCAGATTTTACTGGATTTTTATGAATGTCATTGAAAACGGTAACCTCTATTTTATGGGCAAGAAGATCGGCTACCATTTTTTTAAAAAAGTCCAACCCGGCGATGGTCGCATCAGTCGCGATAAGTGCTTTTTTTAAATCATTCTTTTTTAAATAAGCAGGTAATTCTGCAATCACCCCAGCTCCAAAACGGATGGTGGTAGGAAAATTAAATTGTGTTATCATATAATTTCAAAATATCTTTTTGTTTCCCAATCGGTTACTACTTTAGCAAATTGTCTTACTTCCCATTCTCTTGTTTCTGTAAAATGAGTAACAAATATTTCCCCAAATAGTTCCTTTGCTACTGAAGAATTTTTCATGGCCTCTGTAGCAACGTCTAAATTTTTTGGGAAATGCTTACAATTCTCTGCTTTATAACCATTGCCTTTAGTAGCAGGCTGCAGGCTTAATTTATGTTTAATACCATACAAGCCTGAGGCTAAACAAGCAGCTATGGCTAAATAGGGGTTGGTATCACTTCCCACTACACGACTTTCTAATCTGCAAGATTGATTTCCACCAGTTAATGCTCTCAAGGCAACTGTTCTATTGTCAACCCCCCAAGTGATAGTCGTTGGTGCCCATGCCCCTTCTACTAATCTTTTATAGGAATTTATAGTAGGTGCCACCATAGGTAAAATATGGGGTAAGCAATACAATTGACCCGATATATATTGTTTCATGATTTCACTCATATTATTTGGTTGGTTAGCATCGTAAAATATATTATTTCCATTATTCCATAAAGATTGATGAACATGTCCACTACAGCCTGGGAGGTTTTCACTAATTTTAGCCATGAAGCTGGCAAGTATTCCATGCTTATAAGCAATTTCTTTAACAGCTGTCTTAAATAAACACGCATTATCTGCAGCAGTTAGCGTATCACTATAGGTAATAGCTGCTTCATAAACTCCAGGACCTGTTTCAGTATGAATTCCTTCTAATGGAATATCAAATAATTTTAATTGATCAAATAAAGCAGAGAAAAAATCGTTGCGTTCACTACTTTTTAAAATGGAATAGCCAAACATGCCTGGTGTTAGTGGAGTTAAATTTTTCCCTTGTTTTTCGGCAAAACTTTGAGAGGTTTCTGCGAAGTTAAACCACTCAAACTCTTGTGAGAAATTAGCTTCAAAGCCAAGTGAAGCAGCTTCTGCAATAGTTTTCTTTAATAACTGCCTAGGGCATATTGGTAAGGGGTTACCTGCAGCGTCTATAAATTCTCCTAAAAAAAAAGGAAGGTCTTTTTCCCAAGGAATTTTTCTAAAGCTATTTAGAACCAATTTTATTTTTGCATCGGGGTAACCACTTTGCCATCCAGTGTAACTACTATTGTCATAAGCTTGGTCGGCCATATCCCATCCAAAAATTACATCACAAAAACCCAACTCACTTTCTTTTGCTGCAATAAATTTTTCTTTAGAAATATATTTACCTCTCAACACACCATCAATATCTACAATAGCTACTTTAACCCTTTGAGCTGGATGATTTTTTACATAATTGATAATTTCTTGAGTACTCATTTTTTTAAAATTTTATATATCACAAAAAAGAAAATTAAAATGCCGAAATAAATTAAAGCCTCCTGCCCATTAAAATAACAAAGTGAGATTAAACAAACAAATGCTAAAACAAGCGCTAGAAGTGGCGTAAGAGGATAAAAAGGAACTTTAAAAGGGCGAGACATTGCTGTATCTGTTTTTCGCAACTTAAGCAATGATAGCATAGATAACATATATAAAGAAATTGCACCAAATACGGAGATAATAATTATTTGAGCAGTCTTTCCAGAAAAGATAATAAGAATTCCTAAAAGTGCATTAAATAACAATGCATTGGCAGGTGTTTTAAATTTCGAATGTACTTCTCCTAAAAATTTAGGAGCATTCCCGATTTTACCAAACTCAAAAGTAGCTCTACCACTTGCTAGAAGTAATCCATGAAAAGAAGCAATCAGCCCAAATAAACCAATACCAATTAGCAATTTGTATAAAACATGGTTGTTGGCAAATATATGACCCAGTGCCATGGGTAATGGTGAGTCAGAACTAGAGCCATCACTAGTATACACAATGGCTTCCCAACCAGCAATACCAATAGATGCTATAAAAACAAGAATACATAATACCACTAATGTTAGCAGCGCCCAGCCAAATCCTTTGATAATATCTTTTTGTGGATGAATGGTTTCTTCTGCAACATTGGCAACACCTTCTATTCCCAAAAAAAACCAAATGGCAAATGGGATGGCTGCAAAGGCACCGCTCCACCCGTGTGGGAAAGCATTTTGAGTAAATTGTTTTTCGGAAAAATGAGGAAGTGTAAGTGTTGAAAATAAAACTAGTTCTCCAACTGCTAAAATAGTTACTATAAGTTCAAAATTCGCTGCAGCTTTTACACCATATATATTTAATGATGTAAATAAAATATAAACAGTAACAGCAGCTCCTAGAATAGGTACCTGAGGAAATGCTAAATTAAAATATGCGCCGATGGCTATTGCTATAGCTGGAGGTGCAAAAATAAATTCAATGATTTGAGCCAATCCTGTTATAAATCCAATGTCTTTTTTAAATGCTCGTTCGGCATAATCATAGGCGCCACCTGCTTTAGGAATGGCACAAGCTAATTCTGTATAAGAAAAACTAAAACAAGAATACATAATTATCACCAACAGGGTGGCTAGAGCCATTCCTAGAGTGCCCCCTTTTTCAAGACCTAGGTTCCAGCCAAAATACATTCCTGAAATGACATAACCTACACCTAGACCCCATAATAAAGTGGGTGTTAAACTACGTTTTAAGTGGCTCTCAGACATGCTTGTAATTTAATTAAATACGCACAAACTGCAACCTAAAGAAGCAAAAATTTAAATTATTTCTGCAAAAATACCCCAATAAATTACCTATTGGAAGACCATATTTATCTAATAAGCAGCAATTTTCATCAACAGTATTAAATAGATTTGACCTAACTATAAATAGGGAAAGTAAAAAAGTATGATTTATGAGTTTTAAAAATGACAAATTAAATTAAAAAAACTATTGTTTCACACCATTTTTACTGGGAAATTCTCCTAGAATTTGCTCTATTATTTCAAATAAAATAAAGGATAAATGTGGCTCGCCTTTGGGTAAGGTCCCCATTCAGGGATGTCGGCGCAATGAAATGAAGCCGACAATCCCTATTCAAAAACTAGCTAATAGCTACTTCTATTTTTTTGGTATAAGCGGTAGCGATCCATTTAGCAACATTTTTCTTAAAATAATACTTGCAAAATGGATGTGTTGCTATATAAGAAATAAAAAAATTATACAATATAGGGGATGTGTTTTTTAAGAAACGATATATTTTAATGCTATCGTTTAAACGTTTATAAATTTCTCTTTCATAATTTGTAAAGCTTTCTGTGGTAAAATTATTTTTTGCTACAGCTTCTTTAATAAAATGGGCAGCAATATAACCACTCATCATTGCTGGGCCTATACCCTCCCCTGTCGTTGGGTAAATTAAAGAACCAGCATCACCAGTCAATAACCATCCATCCCCTGCAATTTTTCTTTTTAAGGAGGCTAGTGGCAATCCCCAACCCTGAGCTGTTTCCAATGGGATTGCATTTTTAAAACGATCTTTTAAAACAGGATCATTTGTGATAATATCATTCAGTAAATCTTTTAAATTAATATGGTTCTTTTTAATCAAAGTACTTTGCAAGCCACAACCTACATTCGCCTCTCCATTAGGTAAGGGGAATATCCATAAATAGGCCAGAGGTAATGATTTAGGAAGATAAATTTCCAAATGATTTGCTTGCAAATCACTAATCCCTTTCCAATACTGTCTTAATCCACCTGCATAGTTGTCTCTATTAATATGCCTTTCCCCTAAACTTCTTAGCACAACAGAATGATCGCCATCTGCGCCAACTAATAATTGGGCTTGAATTTCTATTTGGGTATTATTGTTTTTTGCAATGATGGTGCTTTCTGATCCATTCCATGTAATTTTTTCAGCCTTCGTACCCTCTAGTAAAGTAGCATAAGTTGGATCTATCTTTTTGACTAAAAAATTGTCAAAGTAGTTTCTTTTACTAAAAAAGAAAAATGGATAGGCAGCTTCATTGCCTTGAGGCGTATATTTTAGTACCGCTTTCTTTTTTTCATTAATATGAATACATACACTGTTGCTTTGAGTAAAATTTTCGTTATTTAAAATTTCTCGTTCCACCAACCCTGGTTCTAGATTATTCAATACCCGCATCACTTTAAGATCTAATCCATCCCCACAAACTTTATCCCGCGGAAATTCAGCTGCATCAATAATGACATGCGGTATCTTCATTTTGGATAAAAATAAAGAAGTAGTTGCGCCTGCAGGGCCAGCACCAATGATGCAGATATCCGTTTTGATTATGGTATCAGTAGCATTCATATTGTATTATTTCCCCCATTTAGCTACTTGCCAATAGGCATGCTTTCTTTTATTGTTGGTGTCAAATAAAAGAGGGTAATCTTTTCTGTTTTTTACCGGAAAATTATCAAGCCAGCTGTGTTCATCAGATATATTCCAGAAAGTAACACTGCTTATGTGTTGTTTGTATTTACGAAATAACTCAAAACAATTTTTATACACTTCAGCCTGCTTTATTTCTTTTTCATGCGTAAAAGAGGTAGCTGCATCTATGGTTTGTCTTTCTCTTGCCGCATGCTCCTTTGGATATACCGAAATATCTAATTCAGTTATTTGTAGGATTAAGCCAATTTGACTAAAATCATTAAGTGTGCTATCCAATTGAGCATAAGAAGGTTCATTGATGGCCCAATGGCCTTGTAATCCAACCCCATTGATGGGGACGCCTTGTGCTTTCAAGTCTTTTACAAGTTTTATTATTTTAGCTCTTTTGATCGCGCTAATTTCATTATAGTCATTGTAAAATAACAAAGCAGCAGGATCGGCTTCATGTGCATATTCAAATGCCTTTGCAATGTATTCATCGCCAGCTATTTGATACCATGCTGAATTTCGTAAATACTCATCAGGCGCATCTGATATAGCTTCATTCACTACATCCCAAGCATAAACTTTTCCTTTGTACCGACCCACTACATCAAAAATATGCTTCTTTAGTCTTGCCAATAAAACTTCCTTAGTTACTTGCTTACCCAAACTATCGATAAAAAACCATTTTGGCGCTTGTTGATGCCAACATAAATTATGCCCTCTAATTTTTAACTTATTATTTAACGCAAATGCAAGAATACTATCCGCATCCTTCCAATTGTAACTATTTTCAGCAGGGTGAATAGGACCCATCTTCATTGAATTCTCGGCAGTAAGACTATTAAATTCATTGAAGATTAAACTTGCATTTTTATCTTTTAATGAATTGGCAGAGACGGCTACACCAATATCAAAATAATTTTTATAGTAATCTTTAAGTCCAAAAGCAGCATTTTCTTTAGTGGCTTTGTTGACAACAGTGCATTGACTAAAAATAAAAAGAATAGATAAAAAGAAAATGATATTTTTCATAGCAGGTTTATTTCAAGATATCTTTAATAATCTTGTAGTGATGATAGGTATGCACATATAAAAACCGAATGGTATCCTTCTTATTTAATTCACCAAAAATAGGATGCGTAAAATATTGATTTTTATTAGCCTTTAACAATGCTTCTAAATTTGTTCTTGTCAACTTAATATGGTTCAATATAGATGCCGGACTTTCCTCCTCAGAAGGCATCGTAAAAGAAGGCGCTTTGGCCTTGCCTCTTTGAAATTGATTAAGTAGTAATACCATAAAGGCCTTGAAACTAAATTTCTTTTTAAACTTAGAAGGGTCCGACTTTAATACGGAAGCTATTACACTATCAATAACCAAACAACTATGCACTATATGCCAGCCAACATCCCCTTCAGAAATAGATGGATCTAATTTCGAAAAATTAACAATTTGAGCTTCAAACTGATTAAATAAATGGTTGAGCTTGTGCATGTTTTAAATAATAAGTGATAGCTTATTTAATTCTTCCCATTAATCATTCTTGAAACAATGCCAGGATATCTATCGGTATCTGCCAGCACTACCCCTGCAATATGTATCACCATATAAGCATACAATCCATATTGTACATAACTATGAACTTGCTTGGAGATTTTATGGATGGGATCTAAAAATTTGACATCTTCAAAAGCCAATACCAACCCAGTAAAAGCCATTATTATAAATAATAAATAGAATAATAAATAAGATTTATTTACATTGATATAATGTTTTTGCTCCGCATCTTTAATTGAAATAGAAGAAGCTGCTTTAATTCTTCCAAGCAATTTGTCTTGTTTGGAAGCAGTGACTTCGATGATAATTCTAAACAACATCAAAAAGCTTAATCCAAAGCCAATGTATTTATGCAGCATCCATAACTTGTCACTAAACTCATGCGCAATGGCCCTGGCTTGATCATTGGTCAATACTCCACCTTTGTGCATGGCTTGTTCTTTCACCATTTCAATGTTTTCTTTGGTCTTATATAATGTTGAACCAAAAATTACAGTGGAAATAGATGCCAAGAAAAACAAGAAGGTTAACCAATGCCAAATTCTAATTAGCAGTGGTTTTGATTGACTATTGAATGTATGACTCATATGCTTTTTTTATTTTTTTTACTAATTACTTATTCCCTTTAAAAACTACATCAGTAACAATCATCAAGGAAGTAGGTTTTTTTAATTCATCGTTTTTAAAGACCATATAAAAATTATGGAAGCCTTGTGTTGGTTTGAGATCAATTAAGAAGGGCGAACCAAAGCTCATAATAGAACCACCCTTATCACTTATAAACTCCGACTTACCCAATAAAGGACCATCTACTTTATCTATATGCAATTCGATGTACCCACCTGCTGCGTTTAATTGTGCTTTTGGCGCCATTGCAGTTGCTTGTACTTGTGAAATACCGGTTAAATCAATGTTGTTTAGCGCAATATAAGCACCCGTATTGCCTGGA
>Ga0304729_1001468_pt1 | contig 15503 bp, 10 predicted proteins | sample C_131016_MF_Meta_FD_190475 | JGI IMG/M metagenome (GOLD analysis project Ga0304729, IMG submission 190475) | Freshwater microbial communities from Lake Croche, Canada to study carbon cycling - C_131016_MF_MetaG (v2) (version 2) | ecosystem: Environmental > Aquatic > Freshwater > Lake | place... | reverse complement strand
GACCACTACTGCGGTGGCCAGTGCATGATCAATTCAATCTATAAGGCTACGACCGATAACTATTCGTATCTTTATCCAGATGCTAAGGCTCACGGCTCGACGCCCGGTCTCGAGGCCACTCGTGACGCCGTCGAATGGGTGACAGGCCTAAAGATTCAAAACTATGCCCTGATCAACATGAAGGCTTTCGCGTCTCTCATTGACGCAATCGGCGGTATCGACGTCAACGTCAAAAAGGCTCTGCCGATTGGTGGCCAGCAAGACTGCGTGCCGGCAACTAATGCCCACCTGTCAGATTGCCCAGATGCACTTGGCTGGATCGAAGTTGGCAAACAGCACATGGATGGCCACCTCGCGCTCTGGTATGCCCGTTCTCGCCACAACACCAACGACTATGACCGCATGCGCCGCCAACGTCAGGTTGAAGACCTGGTCTTAAAAAAGATTGACCCTATAACTCTGCTCACAAAATTCGGTGCAATCGCAAAAGCTGGCGCTGCTTTGGTGAAAACCGACATTCCGGCAGGCGCACTGGGTACCTACATCGATTTAGCTTTTCAAGCCAAGAAAAATGGCATCAAGAAACTCGAATTGGTGTCGAGCGATTATCCGAGGCTTTCGGCCAACAGCCCCGACTTTGGCTATGCCCGAGTTTTGATTAACCGCTCGCTAAAAAAGAACCCATAGCTTCAAAGCCAATCAGCGCCCTAGGGTCTGGCGGTGCCCAGATTTTGCGCTGCCAAAGTTAGTCTAAAAAGCATGAAGAAACTCGCTTTGGCGCTTGCAAGCGTTGGCCTAGCCGCAATGCTAAGTTCGTGCACTTTTTTGTATCCGCACTGGGGCGAATCGCCTTCGCCGTCACCTAGCGATACCACCTCTGCATCAGCGTCGCCATCTGCTTCGGCTTCAAGCACGCCAAGCCCGAGTCCGTCGGCAAGTGCTCACAAGGGCAAAGCTAATGTCACGATTTTGCAATTCGACTACGACCCAATTGCCCAACAAATTTTTGCAGTGGGCTCGGTTGATAACTTCAGCGAAGATGGTGGCACCTGCACGCTAACTTTTGTCGGCGGCGGCAAGACAGCCAGCATCTCTGGCAAAGCCGAATCGAATGCATCAAGCACCCAGTGTTATGCGCTCACTCTTTCGGTATCGACGTTGCCAAAAGGCAGCTCACAGGTCAGCATCACTTATGATTCGACAAATTACCATGGCGTAAGCGACAGCCAGAGCGTAACGATTCAGTGATTTCGAAGCGACTAAAAAATGCACTGGCAATCGGCGTATCGGCGCTGATTGTTTGCATTTCTTTGGTCGCAATTGGTGATAGCGCGCAAAAGGCAGCAGCGGTATCAGGCGCAAGCTTTGATCCCGGTCAAATAATTAGCGACTCAGTATTTTTTGACTTTGGCACTATGAACGCCGCAGATATTCAACGCTTTCTAAATAGTCAAGAATCGGGTTGCGCATCTAAGCCTGGCAGCCCGCCTTGCCTAAAGGATTACCACGCGGCGACGCCGTTTCATGCCTTAGATGAAGGTAAGTGCGCTGAGATGCCTGCGACCACAGATTCGACCGCGGCACAGATGATCTTCGCAATTTCGCAGGCTTGCCAAATTAATCCACGTGTACTTTTGGTGACTCTGCAAAAAGAGCAGGGCCTGATCCAAGCAAATCACCCGACTGCCTATATGTATAACGCGGCAATGGGCTATGGCTGCCCAGACAGTGACCCGGCGATTTGCGGCAAGGTCTGGACTGGCCTTTTCAACCAGGTCTATAAAGCGGCCGGCCAATTTCAGTGGTACGGCGATTCGCGCGGATCATTCACCTATTTGAGACCTGGTTCAAACATTGTTCTCGAATACAGTTCGACACCTTGGCAAACCAAACTGCGCGTCGACTCATCTGGTAACCCGGTGCTCGATTCGAGCGGTAACAAGATTTATGACAAAACCAGGCGATGCCCGCAGGCCAAGTTCCTGTTGAAAAACCAAGCCACCGCGAACCTCTATTACTACACGCCATACCCACCAAACCAAGCTGCCCTCAATAACCTCTATGGCAATGGCGACTCTTGCAGTGCCTATGGCAACCGCAATTTCTGGCGCTTCTATTGGGACTGGTTTGGCAGCCCACTCGGCGGCGGCTTCTTGCTGCAGAGCGCAACCAGCGATGTCTATCTGATTGTTGCCGATAAGAAATATCACATCGCTGACCCAGCTTTGGTCACGGCCCTCAAGCCACTCGGCCCGCTCGGTGAAATCAGCCAGGCCTACCTTGATTCATTCCCGGTTGGTGGCGAGCTGAATCGATTAGTCAAAAACGGCAGCAACAACCTGTTCTTTGTCGACGGCGGCACCAAATACCCGGTGCCGAGCTGCACAATTGCAACCAACCTGGGATTACCTTGTGCCTCGGCCACCAGAATTTTGCAGGTGCAACTCGATGCCATGCCGACCGGTGCACCGATGAGCAACCTGATCGTGAATACAGATGGTTCGCGTTATGTGATTCAGGCCGGTGTAGTTCACGAAATCCTTGACGATGACTCTGCTGCAGATGCCAACGTGACCCTTGCCACCGCGGCACCTGTTGGGTTGTCTGCGTTCAGCTATCTGCCGATGGGCCAACCTATTGTGAAGCAGCTGTCGCTTTTTGTTGATCGAACATCTGGGCAAACCGGTGTGTGGGCCGACGGCATGTTCTATGCAATCGATAAAACAACTCTTGCCGACTTCAACTTCTCGACCTGGTTGCGTCAATCTTTCGGCACTCTCGACGAGAAATCTTTCGCCACCCAATTGAGTGGCAAGTCGATCACTTCTTTGTTGCAGGGTAGCGACGGCACGAATTGGCTTTTGACCGATGCCGGCAAACTAAAAATTACCGATGAGTCTGATTGGGTGAAGCAGGCCCTAGTTGTTCCCGATTCACTGCTGACTGCTATTCCCACAGCACCGTCGACAATCGACGGCAACCAATTCGTCAAAGCCAACGGCAGCCCTACGGTTTATCTTTTGCGCAATGGCCAGATCAGGCCAACCATGACCCCGGCCGACCGAACCATTTTCTCGGCCGGCATGGCAACGACCGATGTGCTTGAACTAAAGCCTTCTGCTTTCAGTGCGCTGCCACTCGGGCCAACGATTATTCCTGCCGGCACCTTGGTCTTCGATAACAATGCCAAAGCCTATTCGGTGGTCGACGGCGACACTCGACTCGTAACCTTTGATAGTTACGCCGACATGTTTGGTTGGCCAAAGCCGCGTCACGTAAGCTCTGCTCAATTGCTCGGATACCAGGCTCGCGTGCCGCTAAGTCGATACAAGGTGTCTTGTGCAGGGCAACGCCTGGTTGGCGTTGATGGCAAAATCTATCGGGTCGATTTGGCTACGGCTAGTGCCTACCCGGGGTTCACGACACAGTTGAGCGATGCGACCTGCGCGCTGTTGCCAGCGGCGGTTGGCGACCTTGGCAACTTTGTGCGCACGCCAGATAAGAAATTTTGGCAAGTCTTGAAAGGCCGCAGGCATTTCGCGAACCTCAAGCTTTATCTAGCACTTCGTGGCGACGGCCCTCGAGCTGTGAGCGTGTCAGATCGTTTTGTCGATGCTTTGCCGATTGGCAAAGATGCGGTGGCGCCGGCCCCAACCCCAACAACTGCACCCACAGCCGACCCGAACCCGACAACTAGCAAAACCTATGTAATCAAATCAGGTGATTCGCTCAGCTCGATTGCAATCAAGTTCAAAACGACGGTTGCCAAATTGATGTCTCTCAACGGCATCAAAAATGCGAATCTGATTTCTGTGGGTCAGAAGATCAAGCTGCCCTAGAGCGCTCTAGCGCTTCGCGATGCGCGCTTTAGTAATAGGCGTGCGACCAAATTCTTGCAATTGCTCTAACTTGATTTGCCCGGTGCGCGCTTCAAGCAAATCGTCTGGCTCGGTCGCTTTAACGGCAAACAAAATCAGAATCATAAAAGCAGATTCGATGATTAATCGAGATTCAGTAATGGCTCGAACCAACTCGGCAACCAGCACCAAAAGCGGCCATAAATAAAGCGAGCTCGAGTGATGCACGGCTAGTCGCCAAAGCCTCACGAACGTGCGAACCAAAACGATGGCAAACAGCACGAAGCCCACGAGCCCAACCTGCAAGAGCACATCCAAGTAAGCATTGTGAGCTTGAAAATAGCCCTGGCCATTGATCACGATGAGATTTTGAAACGGATGCACCCCTGGCTGCCACACTCCGGTAAAACCCCAGCCCTCGAAAGGGCGCTGTTGAAAGAGGCTAAAGACGCGCTTCCAGATAAAAGTGCGGTGAGTCATGTCGGGGCTCTTGCCCAAGATGTCAAAAACTTCGCGCCTAAACGAAAGCACAAAAAACATCACGACACCGGTGACGACCCAGGTGATTCGATAGATGCGGTGACGGGTCTCGTAGTTTTTGCCCTCAGCAAAGAGCGAGACCACGGCCGCGAACAGCACTGCAACGCTCGCAAAGACTATGCCCGCCGATTTTGATAGCACGATTGCCGCAATCGAAAGCACGAGGCTCGTAATGCTCTGCCAGGCGTGGGCATTCTTGGCGAAAAATTCAACCGCAAAAACAATCACACCGATCAGAGCGAGGGCTGCAAGCAGATTCGAGTTCGCCAAAATGCCTTGAATACGCTGACCACTGAAGAGATTGCCCTGGCTTAGCACCGCGCTTTGACCGCTCGAGTTGAAGAGGCTGCCAAGCGAACCCTTGGCCACACTGGCAGCATAGATTTCAACAGCGAACGAGGCAATCAAAACCACACGGATCACGTTTGCGAAAATCTTGAGCAATTCTCGCCAGTCAAAATTGGCGGCCAAAAATAATGCGACGATGACAGCCTGTAGGCAGGTGGTCAAACCAATCAAAGTGTTTAGCCAATAAGCCGACCAGAACGTGCTGGCTGCCAAGAGACCCAAAAACAGGTTGAGTTCGATTGGCATGCGGCGAATCACTGCGAACTTATCGCGCAAAAACCAGAGGGCGCCAAGCGAACTGGCGATAGCTAGTGCAGACCAAAGGCCCCAAGCGAGCGTTGCCCGAAACGAGTCGCCAGAAAACATGGTGTCGCCGGCAACAGTTGCGGCAATCGCAACGTATGCGGTTATCCATGCCGGTCTCGAAGACGCGTTCGGTTTAGCACCCATTGCGCGCGCCATGATGCCCATCTGCATTCTCTATTCGTTGGTTGCCACAAGTCTAAATCTTGGCTAGCCCGACAAATTAGCCGGATGGCTAGGCTTAAGCAGTGCTCACCAAATTGACCAACCAGGCGCTGCCCTATGCGTGGGGTTCAATCAATCTAATTAGTGACCACTTTGGCATCGAGTCAACCGGTGAGCCGATGGCCGAAATTTGGTTCGGCACTCATGCCGGTTCTTACACCTTGACCGAATCGGGCGAAACGCTTGCTGCAGTTATTGGCACTGGAAAGTTGCCGTTCTTGCTCAAGATTTTGGCCGCCGGCAAACCGCTATCGATTCAGGCTCATCCGAACGCAGATCAGGCTAGGCAAGGCTTTGGGGCCGAAAATGCGGCTGGTATTCCGATTGATGCCGCCCACAGAAATTACAAGGATGCGCTCGCCAAGCCAGAGCTTATTGTCGCTCTTAGTCGCACTTTCGAGGCGCTAGCTGGGTTTAAGACACCGTCAGAAATCGCAAATATATTTGCCTCGATTGCGGCTGCAACCGGCAGCGATTCTCTCGCTGAGCTTTTGCGCGAGTTTGCGGCCGAGGTTCTTGGTGCCGGTGGTCTCGAGAAAATCTTTTTGGCAACGCTCACTGATGATCGGCTAAGCCAAGGCGCACTCGAAGAGTTTGTGCTGGCGGCCGCAAAGTTGAGCGACATCGCACCGTTGGTTGCTCTTCTGAGCGAACATAACTCGGGCGATCGCGGCATTGTGACCGCACTTATGCTCAACCACATCGAATTGCAAACTGGTGAAGCCATTTTTGTGCCTGCGGGTATGCCGCACGCATATCTTTCTGGTTTGGGCGTCGAGGTGATGCTCGCGAGCGACAACGTTTTGCGTGGCGGACTAACACCCAAGCACATCGACATCGACGAATTACAAAAAGTGCTGGTTTTCGAAGCGAATCAACCGGCACCGCAAACTGGTCGCGCTTTAGCTCAAGGTCTCGCGCAGTTTGAGCTCGACGTCGATGAGTTCGCTTTTTATCGAATCAGCCCTAGCGGCGCCAACCTGCTTGCCGATGCCAACCTGCCTGGTGATTCAATCGCGCTGTGCGTTTCTGGCGAGGTTGCGATTAGCACTTCGCTTGGCGAAAGGGTTGTCTTGGCGAAGGGCGAGGCGGCCTACATCTCTGGTGAACCGAAGACTTTCAGCGTCGCCGGTGCCGGCGAAATCTTTATGGCGGTTTCGCTTAGTTAGCTTGCCAAGCACTAGCAATGATGCTGGCCAAATCGTGTTGCGCCTGCCAGTTTAAACTTTGACGAATTCTTGAAACGTCTGCGCTCAGCTGAGGTGGGTCGCCTGCGCGTCGCGATTCCACACTCACTTCAAAATCGAGACCGGTCTGCTTTCTAATTTCGGCAATCACTTCAAAGACGCTCGCGCCAGTGCCCGTGCCGACATTGAAAACGGCGTGGTCGCGATTCTGGTCATCGAGATATTCCAGTGCGCTCTGGTGGGCCTTCGCCAAATCAAGAACATGGATGTAGTCGCGCACGCAACTGCCATCAGCGGTGGGGTAGTCATCGCCAAAAACTCGCACTGGCGAACCGGCTCGAATAGCGGCGAAGGCAATCGGAATCAGATTCGCCACAGCGGTGTCGGCGAGATCTGCCCAACCGGCACCTGCCACGTTGAAATAGCGCAGGCTCACATGCTTTAGCCCCCACGCTCTGCCGGCATCGGCTACAAGCCATTCGCCAATCAGCTTTGTTTCGCCATAGGGGTTAATTGGCTGGCAGTGAATCTCTTCGGTAATCACAGCGTCATCTGGCATGCCATAGACGGCGGCGCTCGATGAGAACAATAGTTTCTGAACATTCGTTTCGCGCATCGCTGTCAAAAGGTTTGCCAGACCGCCGACGTTTTGCGAGTAGTACCACTCGGGTTTTTCGACCGATTCGCCGACCTGCTTGCGGGCAGCCAGGTGCACAACGGCGTCGATCGAATTGGCAACAAAGCTGACCTTCAGGCGTTCAACCGCATCGGCAGCGGCCAGGTCGATGTGCTCGATTTTGCCGTCAAACCTTGCTGCGAAGCCTGTCGAGAGGTCGTCAGCACCAAAAACCTCATGCCCCGCGTGCTGCAAAAGCCTCGCGACGTGAGACCCGATATAGCCAGCAGCCCCGGTCAGCAGAATGTTCATATCAACAGTTTAGGCCCATGGCTTTTGCGGCCAGCGGGCGCGCATCCCAGTAAAAACTTGGCGAAAACAGAAGGTTAAGGCTCTATAACAACTTTCAAATTAGGGGTTTTCGATTTGACAGCGACATACTTACATCGGTGTAATTACATGTATGGCAGTTGGGTGACACCGTTGCGAGACAACGGGCCCTGAGAGGATGCAATGAATTTTGAAGAAGAACGCGGTGCAGTAGCCGATAACTGGTTCGTTGACCCGCTGATCTTGAGAGTCTTCGGCATCCATGCTGACGGCGACAGCAACCCACTGGCCTGGCAGGCTGAGGCGCTTTGTTCGCAGACCGACCCAGAAGCTTTTTTTCCTGAAAAGGGCGGCTCGACCAGAGACGCTAAAAGAATTTGCACCAACTGCGAAGTCAAATCTGAATGCCTCGACTACGCACTCAAAAATGACGAGCGTTTTGGCATTTGGGGTGGCCTATCTGAGCGTGAGCGTCGCAAGCTAAAGAAGCGCGCCTAGCAGTAAGGCCCGAGGGCTTTGAAAGTGCGGGTCGTTGCGGTTGTCATCACACACGATCAACCCAACTTTCTAAAAAACAATCTAGATTCAATCTCGAATCAAACTTTTGATGTTGAGCGCGTACTTGTCGTCAACACTTCAACCACTGACGAATCTGATCAGATTCTCGAAAACTTCAAAGCTGGCAGCGCTCGACATCAGGTTTTGCGGTTACCTTCAGCTGCGGCTTTTGCTGAATCTCTTGCTGCCGGTGTGGCCCAAGTTTTGCCTGAGGGCGCGAACCTCTCTGACTATTGCATCTGGGTTTTGCATGACGACATGGTTGCTGAACCGAATGCTCTCACCGAAATGGTTCGGGTTTTTGAAATCTCGCCGTCGACGGCGATTGCCGGCCCGAAACAATTTCGTTTCGATAATCAAAAACTGATTGCGCAATTCGGCCTGACCCTGACCCGCGGTCTGCAGCCGTTCTCACTCGTGCACAACGAACTTGATCAGGGTCAACATGATGCGGTCTCAGATGTGCTAGCGGTATCGACCGCCGGCATGTTGATAAGAGCAGAAGCGTGGATCGCGTTGGGTGGTCTAAATCTTGACGCACCACCGTTGGCTCAAGATATCGACCTAGGACTCAGGGCAAGGCTCGCGGGTTTCAGAGTGGTTGCAGTTGCTAGCGCTCGCGTGCGGCACGCTCAGCTTTCGATCAACGGCAAAACAAGTCGCAAGTTTCTAGGTGGCAGCGTGCGGCTTGCGGTTCGCAAAGCGCAGCTGGATTTGCGCTTGCAGATATTGCCGCTGCCATTCGCTTTGACCTACTGGTTGCTCTTGCCCGGCTTAGCGATCTTCAGTGCATTCGCGCAGCTGTTTTTCAAGCGCCCCGATCGCATCTCGAGCGAGGTTGGTGCAAGACTCTGGGCTTTTGCAACCATCGGCGCCAGACTCTCGGCTAGCCGTTTGCACGGTCGTTTCGGTGCTCGTTTGGGTGCTCGTGCCCGCGCGGTGGCTAAGCCGCTCTATGCCTCGCGCGAATTAGTTGCACAGCGCAATCGCCTCGCGCTAGATGCAGCCGAACAAGAAGCGAATCTGCTGGCGACCTCGGCAAACCATGATTCGCGAGCGCGTGCCGCAACAACTTTTGGCGAGGCCGGTGGCTTTTGGCTGATGCTTGCCCTCACGGCGTTTAGTTGGCGCTTAGTGCCGCAAGGTGAGGCGGCGTTTTCAAAGGGCCTTCTGCCGCTGAGCAAATCCTGGTTGGCCTTGTTCAATCACGCGGGTGCAAGTTTTCAGCAGCAGGGCTTCTCATTGGCAGCGCCAAGCGATCCAATCAATTGGGTCTATTTGGCTATGGGCTCTTTCAGCTTTCTAAACCCAACACTCGCAATCACCGTTTTCATTCTGCTTGCCAAAGCGCTGGCGTTCATGGGTGCATGGCGGCTCGCATCGACGGCCACTTCGAAGGCAAGCCTTCGCACCCTGGTTGCTCTGGCCTATGCCTTGTGGCCCGCGTTTACCAACGCACAATCGGCTGGCGAAATCGGTGAGCTAGTTGCCGCCGTATTTCTGCCTTGGCTTGTTTTTGCGGCTCTGCGCCTTGCCGACATCGGGCGCGGTGCATCGAGCAGATCAGCGCAGCAGAGTTGGTCTTGGCTTGGGCTAGCGGGTCTTTTGGCTTTCGTCTGCGCGGCGAGTTCACCGGGCCTTTTACCTGTGCTTCTAATTGGCTGGCTTGCGCTCATAGGTTTCGCCAAAGGGCGACGCGTTGAGTTGCTTTGGTTGCCAGCCCTCACCGCGGTGATGAGCGCACCCTATTGGTATTTCTTTGTGGTCGGCCAGTCGAATCCGCTGGCCGTGATTGCTCAACCGGGTCTAGCAGTCGATCATCCGCTCGCCGATACTGCAGCACTTTTGACTGGCTCAAGTTCGAACTGGTTGTTTGGCGGTATCGCACTTGCCGTGGTGGGAATCTTGGCCGCTTTCAGCAAAGCGGTGGCTGCAAGGTGGGCGGCGCTTTTCGCTGCACTAATTTTTGCTATCGCTCTATTTGAACAGCAGCTGCATTTCGCGACGGCCAACTTCTTGAGCGCAAACGACACTGTGCTGCAATCAGTGAGCGCTCTGCAGTGCGCAATCGCAATTTCGCTTGGGTTTGCGGCAACGACTTGGTTAGATGGCTTCAATAAGGGCAAGTGGCAGAGCGTCGTCAAGATAGTTTTGGCGCTGGCGGTTTTGGCCCCGTTGACATTCGGGGCGGCTACGGCGGCGAGCGCAATCAGTTATGGCGAAAATAAGCTGGTGCCAGCAATTGTCGCTGCTGAGGCAAACACAAACTCTTCTGTGCAGTTGCTGATTTTGCGCAACCACGTTGAGGCTGGTCAATCAGCTACCGTTGCCGAGCTAACTCAAATCAACGGTCTGCACCAAGACGAAATCTCGAGCGCCTATCGATTTGCAACAGCAAAACTTTCGACCGATAAAGAACGCACAGCTCTTGCAACAGCTGTTGCCAGCCTTGTCGTCGGTAATGACGACTCGGCAACCAAAAAAGCGCTTATCGATAATCAGATCGGGTTCGTTTTGCTAAGCGACTCAAATGACGCTGCGCAATCGGCAACACTTGTTGCTCTCAACTCTGATGCCTCGCTGACTCAGGTGGCCAAGACCAAATTCGGCCTGCTATTTCAAGTGCAACCAACTTTTGACTTCTTGAATAAAAACCCTGATCAACGCCACGAGTTAACTTCGAAGAAACCACTCTGGTCGATCACCAAGGCGCTGCAGCTTGCCGCACTGTTGAGTTTTATTCTGTTAGCTTTGCCCACCGCGCGAATTCGCAAACCAAGTGTTTCAAATGACCTATCGATGACCGAAGGCGAGGGCAACTGATGCTTCGCAGATATCTCGCGGCCACGGCTATTTTCGCTAGCTTTGCACTGTTGTTGGCCTTGCCAATCAAAACCAATACGACTGTGGGGCTCGTAAGTGATGCGCAGACAGTTGCAGTGCCTGCACGAAACCTCGCGCTGTCTTGCATCGGTGCTGCAATTAGTTCGGGTGGCAAAACCGGAACCTCAGTCAGCCAGTTCAGTCGCATCGGGCAGACCAGCATCCAAGCGAGCTTTGGTGCACCAGCTGGCACGACCTTGCAGGCCACCGGCAACGCGCCGATTGTTGGCTATGGCTTTAGACAAGATGTTTCGGCAAGCGCGACAGGCGCAAGCAATCTCGTCGTAGTTGATTCGAGTGGCACCAGCGTTCAGGGCTCAGCACTTTTGACCGCCAACCAAACCCAGAGCGTGCAGAGCGCGGCGCTAAGGGGCCTGTTATCGGACAGTTGTGATTCGCCAAGCACAGACTTCTGGCTGCTCGGTGGCTCAACCGCCGTCGGCCGCGAGGCACTGTTGCTGTTGAGCAACCCGACAACTGTCGACGCAACAGCCAACCTCGAAATATATTCTGAGACCGGCCGCATCGACAGCCCCGGGCTCACCGGCATCTCGGTGGCCGCAGGCAAGTCAACAGTTGTGCCATTGGCCTCATTCAGTTTCAGATCTGAATCACTTGCGGTGCGAGTCAAAGTGGATGGCGGGGCGCTGCTCGGAGTGATTCAGCAACGCGCGGTCAGAGGCGTTCAGGCAGCCGGCGCAGACTTCATCGGTTCTGCACCAGCGGCCAGCACCCAAATCGTGGTGCCTGGCATTTTGGTTCGAGGAGCAGCGTATGCAGACGAGCTTCGTTCCAAGAGTTCGAAATATCTCGACGTAGAGCAAATGTTGCGAGTGTTTGTACCTGGCAACAAAAACGCCTCGCTCACCATTCAGGTGCTCGGTGTGAGCGCAAAGAATTTCGGCACTGCCATCTCGCAATCGGCTGGTGCCGGGCGGGTGACCGATATCGACCTAAGCGGTCTTGCCGACGGCAACTATTTCGCTTTAATCAAATCCTCGGTTCCGGTACAGGCAGCAGTTCGTTTGGTCGAGACCCAAAGAGGTGGCAATCCGTTCAGCGATTTCACGTGGCTGAACCAAGCAACTCCTTTTGCCAACCAGCGCTTTATTGCAACGCCAAAAGGTGTCGCCAATGCTCTCTGTCTAGTCAACTCATCAAGCGCACAAATGAAAGTCGAACTCACGCTGGGCAATACGATCTCACAGATTGTTTTGCCAGCTACCTCAGAACAGGTGATCGCGGTTTCCGGTGGAATTTCAGTCGGCATCAAGCCGCTAGATGGCCAAGTGTCGGCGAACCTAATTGAACGCAACGACTCGGGCGTGGCTAATTTGAGTTTGAACGATGACAAAAACTTTGGCGGCACTGTTTCGGTCTTGGTGCACTAACCGCCAGAGCGCATCGGCCTTTTAGCAGCCAGCAATTTATTCGTCAGTGGTACCGGGCAGCAGTTGCCATGGCTCTTTGCCTAGCAACTCAGCAATCGCCATAAAGGCATAGTGTTCGATGCGCAGACGCTCGTCAATTGGGTTGGCAGCTTTCAGGCTCAGGCGCATAATCGGCAGTCGGTAAAAAGTGACCGTCGTGCTGTCTTTGCGCACCGAGAATCTGCGCACTTCGCGACTCAATGGGCCGATGTGCGGGGCATCCATGATTCGCCACTTTAGATCAGCCAAATCACCTGGCCAAAGCGACCGCAGGTATTCACAGGTACTGCCAAGAATGTCGGTGAGTTCGTCGGTGCGCCCGCGCGCGATGTGATAAAAACCGCCGGTCAGCGGGTGCCTAAGGCCTCGACCGTGGCGGTCGCGCGATGCTTTTCGGGCTTGGGGCATGGTGCCATTGTATTCTTGAACAAATGAGCGGAGCGTCTAAATGACTGTCAACTGGGATGCCATCGTCAAGACATATGACGTTAGAGGTCTGGTGGGCGTTGACCTTACCGAAGCTGTCGTCGAAGCTCTAGGTGCCGGCTTTGCCGATGAGGTTGCCCAAGATTCGACGACGTTGATTGTCGGGCACGACATGCGCGATTCTTCGCCAGAGTTTGCTGCTGCTTTCGCTCGCGGCGCCAACTCCCGTGGTGCAAACGTGATTTCGATCGGGCTCTGTTCGACCGACGAATCGTATTTCGCGAGCGGCGCGCTCAATTTGCCGGCTGCGATCTTCACCGCAAGTCACAATCCGGCGACCTATAACGGCATCAAGTTTTCGCGCGCGGGGGCACGCGGTATCAGCCTCGATACCGGCCTTGCCGCAATTCGCGATCGCGCAAAAAACTATTTAGTCGATGGCATCACTGCCGTCGACAACGTTGGTTCGGTTAGCCACCAAGACGTGCTCGCCGGTTATGCCGAAAAGTTGCGCGAACTTGTTGACCTGACCGGCATTAGACCTTTGCGCGTTGTGGTCGATGCGGCGAACGGCATGGGTGGTCTAACAGTGCTGGCAGTGCTCGGCACCGCCGCAGGACTTGCGCAACTGCCAATCGAAATCATCGACATGTATTTTGAGCTTGACGGCACATTCCCGAACCACGAAGCGAATCCACTTGAGCCTAAAAACCTAGTTGACCTGCAAAAGGCTGTCGTTGCACATGGCGCCGATTTGGGTCTTGCCTTTGATGGCGATGCCGACCGCTGCTTCGTCATCGACGAACTTGGTCAACCGGTAACCCCTTCGGCTGTGGCCGCGATGGTTGCCAGACGCGAAGTCGCGCGTGCACGAGCTGCCGGCGACAATTCAGAAATCACAGTGCTCTATAACCTAATTACCTCGCGCATCGTCGCACAGGTTATCAAGCAAGACGGTGCAATCGGTGAGCGCACCAAAGTCGGTCACTCGCTGATCAAAGACCGCATGGCTGCAACCAACGCAATCTTTGGTGGCGAGCACTCGGCGCACTATTACTTCAGAGACTTCTGGGGTGCAGACAACGGCATGCTAGCCGCGATGCACGTTCTAGCCGAGTTTGGCCACCAGAATTTGCCGCTCAGCGAATTCGCAAAGCAATACAACCCATATCACCTATCGGGCGAAATCAACTCGACGATTATCGACGTGCCGGCTGCCAAGGCGCGCATCGTTGAGGCTTTCAGGGGCCGCGGTGTGGTTGACGAATTCGACGGCATCACCATTCGCTCAAGCGACTTTGCCGTGGGCGATCAAGATGCCGGCGACTGGTGGTGGTTCAACGTGCGCGCTTCAAACACAGAGCCACTGTTGCGACTGAATGCCGAGGCTCGAAACGAGCCGACCATGGCCGCGATTCGCGATGAAGTGTTGGCGCTGATTCGCGCATAAAGCGAGTTTCTAGGGCAGCTTCGGCCCATTTTTTACTGGGATAATAGAACCCATGACCCCAGCAACCAACTCGTCGACTAAGACAAAATTCGACTTCAAAGTCAAAGATTTGTCGCTCGCCGAGGCTGGCCGTCACCAGATTCGTTTAGCCCAAAACGAGATGCCGGGGCTGATGACCCTGCGCCACGAATTCGGCCCGAGCAAGCCACTTGCTGGTGCCCGAATCGCAGGCTCTTTACACATGACAGTACAGACTGCAGTTTTGATCGAGACTCTCGTTGAGCTCGGCGCTAAAGTGCGTTGGGCAAGTTGCAACATTTTTTCAACCCAAGACGAAGCAGCAGCAGCGATTGTGGTTGGCCCAGAGGGCACAGTTGATTTGCCTGCCGGTGTGCCGGTATTCGCCTGGAAGGGCGAAGACCTAACCGAATACTGGTGGTGCACCGATCAGATTTTTGACTGGAGCCAAGAAGCTGCCGAAGAAGGCGCAAGCTACATCGGGCCAAACATGATTCTCGACGATGGCGGCGACGCAACCCTTTTGGTTCACAAAGGCCGCCAGTTTGAACTGGCTGGTTCGGTGCCACCAACCGGCATCGACGACAACGAAGAATACGCAGTTATTCTCGAGCTGCTTCGCGGTTCGCTAAAACTTCGCGCCGACCGTTTCACCAAGATTGCCGAAGAAATTATCGGTGTCACCGAAGAGACCACCACCGGTGTGCACCGCTTGTATGACTTCTTCAAGCGGGGCGAACTCTTGTTCCCAGCTATCAACGTCAACGACTCGGTCACCAAGTCGAAGTTCGACAACAAATACGGCATCAGGCACTCGCTGCCTGACGGCCTAAACCGCGCAACCGATATCTTGATCGGTGGCAAGACCGTTTATATCGCCGGCTACGGCGATGTGGGCAAGGGCGCGGCCGAGGCGATTCGTGGCCAGGGTGGTCGAGTAATCATCGGTGAGGTCGACCCAATCTGCGCTTTGCAAGCTGCCATGGATGGCTATCAGGTCGTGCCACTAGAGCGAGTGTTGTCACAGGTTGACTTCGTGATCACTGGCACTGGCAACGCAAACGTTGTCACTGCCGAGCACATCCTTGGTATGAAGCATCTGGCGGTAGTTGCCAACATCGGTCACTTCGACAACGAAATCGATATGGCCGGCATCTCGCGAATCAAGGGTGCCGAAAAGATTGAGATCAAACCGCAGGTGCACGAATGGCGCCTGCCTAACGGTCGCTCTGTTTTGATTTTGTCTGAAGGTCGCCTAATGAATTTGGGCAACGCAACCGGGCATCCAAGTTTTGTCATGAGCAATTCATTTAGCAATCAGGTGTTGGCTCA
>Ga0304729_1001466_pt1 | contig 15512 bp, 25 predicted proteins | sample C_131016_MF_Meta_FD_190475 | JGI IMG/M metagenome (GOLD analysis project Ga0304729, IMG submission 190475) | Freshwater microbial communities from Lake Croche, Canada to study carbon cycling - C_131016_MF_MetaG (v2) (version 2) | ecosystem: Environmental > Aquatic > Freshwater > Lake | place... | reverse complement strand
TTATATCCTTATTGATTAAGGTTAGTTCCCCCACTAACCGACCACTCCGAAAGGGGTGGTTTTTTTTTGACCATACTCATCTCCGTAATCCATAATGTTGTTTGGCAAGTTTAGTGAAACTTTTTCTACCCCCCGTGAATTTAAAATTTGTTGTTTGGCAATTGTCATACAAGACCACTTGAGTCGTCCGACGGGAAATTTATTGTTCGGCAAATTCGGATATGGTATAGGATATCTACGGATATAATCGGATATGCCAAACCATTTTCAGTAACCTCAGGAACCAAGTGGTTTTGTCATACATGCCAAACAATATCCGGATGGTGTGGACAGGTGGTAATTCTTTAACAATATTTTAACAAGTAATTCTTAATAGATAAGAAAGTATAAAGATATTTCCCTTATCTTTGTGTTATAAATTAAATGATTATGAAAAACTACCACGAAGAAGAAGAAGGAGAGGAAATATTTTCCATTGTTATAAACCCAATTAAAATATTGGTATTCGTTATATTCGTATTGTCAATTTATTATTATACCCATTAAATTATTCGTTATGACTACCGAAGAAAAACTTTTGACTTATGGTTCTCAAAGACCTTTTGACCCAAACGAAACAATGAAGGTTTTAACCCAAGATATTAATATCTATTGGAGTTGGGGAGTTGAAAAAAAGATATTAGTTGTTGGTAAGGAAAGTGATGGTTGGGTTAAAGGTATTATATTCAAGGTAAATGGTTTCAAGTGGAAACAATATGTTATGATTACTTTGAATTTCATGGACTACTACGAAGTAAGGTTATTAACCCAAAACTTTGATGTTATGGAAACTAAAGACCACGATATAATGTTTGATGAATTGGTTGATGTGATTGATAAGTTGGTTGAAACGAAAGAAAAGATTGTTCTGTAATTTTCATAGGTTCTGTTTTCCATTTTTTCCCCTCGGAGTTACTCACCGAGGGGTTTTTTATTTACAAGAAGAGTTGTTTGAATCCCATCCGGAATGTTGTTTGGCATGTTACGATTATATATAAAAAGGTAACAAGATTTGCCAATCAATAATTCCTGGATGTTCCCGTCCCACCGAAAAGTGTATTATATTACACATTTAATTACCTTTTTATTATTCGTATTACATATGGTATCAAATAGTGTATTATATTACACATTGCCAAACAATAAATTTTCCGGTCTTCCTCCAACGGAAGTTGTATTACACCTTAACAAAGTTTTAACAGATTGATTTGTTTTATAACAATATAATCATTATCTTTGTGGTCTATTATAAATCATTAAAAAATTAAAAAAATGAAAAAGTTATTAGTGTTCTCAATGTTATTAGTATCGTTTGTTTCTTACGGACAAGATTACAAACCGCAATTTACTATTGGTGGTATGAGTGGAGTTACTTTTGGGGGTTCGTTAAATGCGAATTATGGTGGTTGGATTGATAATGGTAAAATTGGAATTCAATATCTTTATGGTGCGGTTGTTAGTAATAACAATCCATACAATTACATTAATGGAAAAACCAATTCATACACAGCAGGGAGTACATATAGTAATATTGGAACATACTACAATTGTTCCAAAATTGATAATTCAAAAATTAATTTATTCTTTGGGGGAGGATTTCAATTATCAAACGATATTACAACGGAAGGAACCAAAAGTGGTTGTTCACCATTAGGTATTTTAGGGGCATCAATGGATTTGGGATATAATAATCAATACACATTAAGAACTGACTTTTCAATAAGTTCTATTTCATCATTAAACTTTGGTATCGGTATTAAACTATAAACTATGAAAAGAATAATATATCTAATCGTTCTATGTTTGGTATTACAATCTTGTACTAAACAAATTGAACTACCACAAAAACAACCAACTACAAACCCTGGTAAGAATTATTAAACAATAGCTGTGGTTCATAATAGAAAGGCCTCATCAGAAATGATGGGGTTTTTTTATGTCCAACAATCATAGATGTGCAGATCATGTGAAACTTGTTTGGCAATTGCCAGTCAATAAATTTCTGGAGACACAGATTTCCTTCCATCTCGTATTACACCTTAACAAAGTTTTAACTAAAATATTCTAAAAAAGATTTGGTATATAATTGTATTACACTTATCTTTGTCCTATTACTAATCTAAATCTAAATTAAAATGTTAAATCAAGTAAAAGACCTCATTGGAAAGAGAGTGAAACTTATTCTAATGAATGACGACCCAAAGACAAATCCTATTGAACCAAACACAATGGGAACAATCCTATCAGTAGATGATATGAATTATTATAAAGTCAAGTGGGATAATGGTAGAATATTAAACCTATTACCCGATGAAGATGAATATGAAATTATTGAGAACCCTATAAATTAAAATGTAAATGACAGAAAAATTACCAAAGGGAACATTCACGAGAGGTGAAGAACCCACAAAATTATCAGTAGATTATTTTTACGAGTATTTCAAATTGGGTGGAAGACCCGATGACACTTATGTTAATAAACAATTATTGTCAGAATTAAATCGTAAATTTGGTTTCAAATCAATTAACAATGGTTGGATGAACTTACATTGGGGATTGAATACAAGTGGTATTAATAGTTCAACATCATACCCACAAGCAATTGCGATGAAGAAATCTTGTGAAATGGGTTGGTTATTATATAATAATTGTTCAAATTAAAATTAAAATAAATGTTAGTAAAATTGACCCACCGAGGCACACCGACTTTAGTAAACACCGACCAAATCGTATCTATCTATATGGATACCGATATGAAAAGTGGTTTGGTACAATCCAAGATTACAACAACTAATGGTATTGTGTTCGTTGAGGAGTCCCTGAATGTAATCCAAAAAATGGCTTGGCAAGTAAAGAATGGAGTTCCACCTGAAATGGACTACGAAGTTCCTACTATCGAACAACGATTAGAGAAGTCATATAACAATGAAAGACCTTTGTCATACGAACCAAAGAGACAACGTACTCCTATAAGAAGAAATAATTATAACCCTCACGTTTTCCAAGACGACCAATTTTAGTTTTCTGTTTGTGATTCATATTGTGTGTTCCCCTCGTAATACGTTACGGGGGGGTTTTTATTTTAACCCCTTAGGTACTACCTCCGAAGTTACAGTGCCGCAGGAGGATATTGTTTGGCATCGTAATACAAGTCAAAATGAAACTTATCGTTCAAACACAAGTCATTTATCAATCATTTTGACACCTATTTGACCGATAAACGTATTACATATGATTGATAAAGCTGTAGACCATGCGCCACGCGCATGCGCACATATTGTTTGGCATGTTCACGTATTACCTCTGTCCACGAAAACGTGAAAGTGTGAACGTGTTCATTTTATTGGTCTGAACGCTGTCCGTGAACAAGGGGTATAAAGTGAACAACACCTCCACCTACATCTCCTGGTGGAATATTGTTTGGCATTTGCCAATCAACATTGTCGCCGGGACGACAGGTGATCAATTCTTTAACAAAGTTTTAACAAAAATATTTGTTTATGTTATATAATGAATGTATCTTTATACTCTAAATTAAACATTATGAAAAAATTTGAATTAGAAGTCGTTCAAGACACAGACCCTTATAGTCCTCGTGAAGACGATAACTTGGGTACAATGGTATGTTTTCACAAACGATATGAACTTGGTGATAAGACCGATTATCGTACTGAAGATTATGATAGTTGGGAAGAATTAAAAGAAGGTATCATTAAAAACGAAGGTGAAGTCGTTATCTTACCTTTGTATCTTTACGACCACTCGGGTATAACTATATCCACAAGTTCTTTTGATTGTCGTTGGGATAGTGGACAAGTTGGTTTTATCTTTGTATCAAAGTACAAGATAAAGAAAGAAGGTATTGATGAAACTAAAGTTGAACAATATCTAATTGATGAAGTTAAAACTTATGACCAATACCTTACGGGCGACGTTTGGGGTTATAATGTTTATGAAATAACTACTTGTGATAAAGGTCACGAACATAAAGAATTGGTAGAAAGTTGTTACGGGTATTACGGACACGATGAATGTGAAAATATGGGTCAGTCCATATTAGAACACTTAGAAAAGGAAGTTGTGTAGAAATACATAAGGTTGGAAAAGGTAAAGACCCTCGTATTACGATACGGGGGTTTTTTATTTACAAGAAGAGTTGTTTGGTTCCCGTCTGAATGTTGTTTGGCAGTTCGTATTACATATTCCCCGATTTCACAGCGCATGCGTGGAAACTTGTTTGGCATTTGCCAATCAATATCCGTGCTGGTCCTGAACTGGAATTCAACTGGTCGATCTTGCCAATCAAAAATAGCATCCTGCGGACAGGTATGAAATCTTCGTATTACACTTAACAAAACTTTAACAAAAAAAAGATAAATAATATTTGTTTATATCAAAAATAAAATAGACCTTTGTCCTATCATTATTAATTAACCTCGGGGACAGGATAAAATCTGAACAAAAATAAAAATGATACGTAATGGAAAAAAGGTAAACGAAGTTTATCAAACAAAAGATTATTCTATTTTCAAATTTAGAGATGATAATAGAATTATAAACAAATCTCACGTTAAGAATATTGCAAACAATATGAAAGTTCGTGGGTGGGAACGTGGTAGTTATGTTGTAATCAACAAGAAAGGTGAAATCATTGATGGTCAACATAGAGTAACCGCCGCGATGGAAACAGGTATTCCAATTTCATATATCTTGGAAACGACCGCAGGTTTTGAAACAATTAGAAACTTGAATAGTCGTCAAAAGAATTGGGCGATAACCGACCACATTCACGGGTTTGTTGTTGAGGGAAATCCACATTATATAAAGTTAAATAACTTTATGAAACAATATCCCGAATTAAGACCGACTGAAGCGATGATGTTATGTACCAATTCGTTAAGTGGTAGTGATAGAGAATGTTTTGAAAACGGAAGATTTGTAACAAAGAATATGGATAAAGCTGTTGAGTGGGCGATGAACATTATGGAATTGAAACCTTTGTTTGAGGGGTATAATCGTTCAACATTCGTTAGAGCACTTGTTAAAACTTTAACAAGATGTAAGGAGTTTTCATTTGAGGAGTTTGTTCGTAAGGTAAAAGTAAGACCTACCAATATTCACTTTTGTGGTAGTGTTGATGAGTATATTAAAATGATTGAGGAAATCTACAACTTTAGTAGAAACAAGGGTGGTAGAATAAACCTACGAAACATTTAATTGGTGATTAGTAGTGATAAGGGGGTTGTCGTAAGACAATCCCTTTTTTTATGTCCATACTTTTTTCCTACAACGCATGCAAATATATTGTTTGGCAAACGTATTACACTCCTTCGTCGTGGTCTTCGACACACTTGTCCTGTTTTTTATATAATAAACGGGACATTTATTTGGTTCAGATCCTTGGTGCAACTTGTTTGGCAGTTGCCAACCAATATGTTCGGATCGCTGCAGGTGGACACATTTACATCAAATAGTGTATTATATTACACATACGTTTGTCTTTTTATTATTCGTATTACATATTACATCAAATAGTGTATTATATTACACTTTAACATAGGTTTAACAAGTATATTCTAAATTATTTTGTGATATACCAATAAGGTATTATCTTTGTGGTCTAAATTATTATACTATGACGGAGTTATACAACTACCAAATTGAAGCGGTTAATCAAACCGACCTACACAAAAAGGGTATTCTTGTTTATCCAACGGGAACGGGGAAAACAATGATACAATCTGCAATTATTGAAAGGGATATTCAAAAACACCCTAATCAATTTAGAATTTATGTGGTAAATGCACCTCGTATTATTCTTACCTATCAATTACATAAAGATATTGATATTTATTTAACAAGTAGAGGTATTGAATGTATTTATCATTTTGTTCATAGTGGCTCATCACTTGATATTGATGAATTAGAAAAAATTCGTATTCAAGCAAATGTTGATGGTTATAAAATTCCACATTCAGGAATTAACTCAACAACAAATTCTAAAGAACTTACACAAGTAATGAAAAACGCAAGGGAATTAAATATCCCTTTAGTGATATTCTCAACATATCATTCCGCAGAACGTATTGAAGAATCTCGTACATTTATTGGTTCACCAATTAATATTATATTAAATGATGAGGCACATAATCTTGTTCAAGAAAAATTTTATGATGATTTAATTGGTAAAATAAATACTGAAAGAGAATATTTTTTCACAGCAACATTAAGAGTAAATGATTCGGATGATGATACTGATTTAGATAATTATGAATCACAAGAAGGTAGAGGAATGTTTAATGTTGAGTCATATGGTAGAGTTATTGGTAAATTACTACCGAGAGATGCAATTGAAATGGGTATGATAGTTCGTCCTCGTATTCATGAGGTTTTAACAATTGGGGTTAGAAGTGATGAAGATTTTGATAGAAGTTTAAACAAAGTAATACACAATTCATTCAATTCACAAATAGAACACTTTAAAAAGTTTCACCTAAACATTGTTCCCAAAATTATTGTGGCAACAAGAGGTTCAAGTGATATCAAAAACTTTTTGAATAGTGATGAATATCATTCACTTAGAAAAATGAATGTAGATATATTTGCAATTATGTCTGATGAAGAAAAAATAATTGGCGAAGACATCAATGGTATTAAAGTTAATAGACAAGAGTTTCTTAAACAAATCAAAGAAGTGGGTGAAGATAAAACTAAAATGATGTTAGTATTACATTATGATATATTAACCGAAGGAGTTGATGTTCCCGGTTTAACATCTTGTATGCCAATTCGTAATCTCAATAAAAGTAGATTTATTCAAACATTAGGTAGATGTTCTCGTTTAGATAAAGATGATAGAGCTAAATTAATTAGTGGCGAAATTGATTGGACTGATGTTGATAAAATGAACAAACCATATTCGTATATTATTCTTCCTGTTTTAACTGAAACTAATAAAGAAGATAAAAAACAAATGGAAAAATTCGTATTACAATTAAGAGATTATAATTTCCAACCATTTGAAGATATTATTCGTAATCCTGATGCCATAGGTTTACCTGACGAAGATGAGATGGATACAGCAAGTAAACCGAATAGAATAACACCGAGAAGTGGAACTAATATTGATTATTTAAGAGATGTATTTGAAGATGAGAGAGTTGCTAATCTTTCAGTTGAAAATCAATTTATTGAAAACTTAAACTAATTATTATGTATAACCAAGAATATATTGTGGATGAAATTATCAAGAAGGATTTAATTAAAGAACATCCTGAATTAAAGAAATTAATTAGAACAACATCACCTCACGAAGTTAGAGGTGGTATTATGTCAGTATTAGATAAAAATAGAAGGGTACATAGAGATATTAAGTTCTATGAAAACCTTACTAAAAAGTTTGAGTACGAATCTTATATTGATGAGATTGTTGTTAATGTTCGTAAGTACATTGAGGTTGCTGATTGTGAAAAAGAAGAATTTGGTGAGGTAATGACTCCAATACAATTAGTTGAAGAAATGTTAGATACATTACCTAAAGAAGTATGGACTAATAAAAATTTAAAATGGTTAGACCCTTGTTGTGGTGTTGGTACATTCCCAAGTGTTATTGTTCAAAGACTAATGAAAGGTTTAAAAACACAAATTCCTAACCCAAAGAAAAGATATAAACATATCATTGAAGAAATGATTTATGTTTGTGAAATTCAAGCAAAGAACTTATTTGCTTTCCATTATGTCTTTGATAAACCTGATATCTATGAATTAAATACTTTTTATGGTTCATTTTTAACTGACGAGTTTAATGAACATATGAAGAACGAATGGAACATTGAGAAGTTTGATATTATTGTTGGTAATCCACCTTATCAAGATTCAAATAATACACAAGGTAAGAACTCTTCTTTATGGACTAAATTTATTTTGAAATCTAATTTATTATTGGTGGAGAGTGGATATTTAAATTTTATTACTCCCTCATCATGGATTGCACCAAGTGAAACACAAAAAAATGAATTAAAAAATGTATTTAATGGTAATGATTTAATACATTTAGATACTAAATGTAAAAAATATTTTTCGGTGGGAAGTACTTTTTCATATTATACAATTAAAAAAACTAAAACAAATGTTTTAACAAATGTTAATAATGAATTCAAGACTAAATTAAATTTACCATTTTTACCAAATATATTAACAAAAGAAACAATTAATATTACAAATAAAATATTTTTATTCCATCAGGAATGTCTTAACATATCATCAGGAAAAAGAGTTGATACATTTGTTGAAAATGGTAGATACCAAGTATGGTATGGTAATAATTTAAAAAGAACTAATATTTTAGGTGGCAATGCACATATGTTAAAAGTAATATTAAATAAACCTGGTTATCTAAATCCACGATTTGATGATGGCAAGTATAATACTTCAGCAAATAATTATTGGGTTCAGGTATCAAACAAAAAAGAAGCGGAAAATATTATTAATTTTTTAAACCATAAGATTACGAAAATTTTATTAGAAAAATTATTCAAATATTCAGGTTATAATAGTTTAGGTATTTTAAAAAGATTACCTAAAATTATTACAACTAAGAAATGGGAAAATATATCTGATTTTAAAACCATATTTAATTTATCACAAGAGGAAATCAATTTGATTGAATCACAAACAAAATAATATGCAACATCAATTTATTACAACATCCCACGATTTAAGTGGTTTATTCAATGGAGTTAATTTATTTAGCACATTGATGAGAAGGATTGAACAACAATCAACGATTGACCCTATTCGTTATGACCCTGACAAATATAAAGGCGATGCGTTTGAGTTCTTTGTTGAATTGTTTTTAACTATCAATGCAGCGGACAACAGAGTATTTGTTTATAACTATAAACCAATTCCCGCACACGAAGATGGTGGTGCTGATGGTATTGGTACAAATATGTTTGGCAACGAATGTGTGGTTCAAGTAAAGTATAGAGGGAACACCGAACACTTACTTACTGCAAACGAAGACCACCTAATGAACTTAATTGGTGCGGGTTCTTTGTTAGGTATCAATTATGATATGAAGGATAAAAAGAATATCAAACACTTTGTATTCACCACCGCCAAGTCATTACACTTTTATACTGATGAACAAATGTTTAAGGGTAAGGTTAAATGTTTTGGATATGAGGAGTTTAGAAAGATGGTAGATAATAATATTCCATTTTGGAATAAGTGTAGAGAAATAGTGATGGAGTTAGACCCAAGGCTACAACAAGTAGTATAATAATTAGAGGAATTACCCTTCGTTTCTACGAGGGGTTTTTTCTGCCCACGAGGATCTCCTGGTGGAATGTTGTTTGGCAATTGCCAATCAATATCCGGATGGGATCCTCTGCTGAAAAATTCTTTAACAAAGTGTTAACAACTATTATTTGGTGGGTAATATAAAAGACCTACCTTTACACTCTAAATTAATTTATATGAACGAACAAGTTAAAACATTATTAGACAAAACCAACCTGAATTGGTCGGTACGTCAAGAGGACATCCAAACCACAAGTGGTATTATTGTCCCAAACAAAAAGGCAATCGTTAGAGACGATACGAACGACATCGTAGGTCTGCACTCTGATGGTTATGTTCCTTATCAAAACCATGAACTGATGGACTTATTACATCAAGTATCGGGTAGAACAGGTTTAGAAATTCATCGTGGAGGTGAGTTCAAAAATGGTGGACGTATCTACGTTCAATTAAAAGGAAACGATTTAAAGTTGGGTAACGACCGAATTGAGGGTTATTTAACAGGTGTGAATTCTTTTGATGGTTCTACATCATTAGCATTTGGTCATTCCAATACGACTATTAGTTGTATGAACACATTTTTTAGAGTGATGCAAGGTTTACAAAACAAAGTAAGACACACAAAGTCTATGTCTTTAAAGGTGGAAGACATCTGTAGAAGATTGGACATTGTATTAGAGGAAGAGAAACAAACTTTCAAATTCATCACCGAATTAAGTGAGACACGTTTTGACGATTTGTTGAAGGAGAAGGTGACTCGAAAATTGTTTGGCATCAAACCTGAATTTAGTTTAGATAGTGATGAATTATCTACAAGAACTAAAAACAATTTAAGTAGATTTTACATCGACTTAAATGGTGAAATTCAAGGTAAAGGAGACAACCTTTGGGGTTTGTTTAGTGGTGTAACAAAATACACGACACACTCTTATAGTAAGAACGATAATACCGAAGCAAAAATGTTCGGTGGTATTGGTCAAGTAGAACAAGAGATATTTTCAGATTTGGTTGAATTAATATAATATTTTATGACAAGAAAAAATGTAAAACCCGACGGAATTCTAATCGCTAACGCTATTGGTACGAATTTTTATTATGTAGGATTTACTCATGAACCCGAAAGAAGAATAAAAACTTTAGAACATGGTGTTCATCACATTCGGTTAATAAAATATAATAAATTAGATAGTAAGTTAATTAAGAATACAAAGAATGATCTATATTCACTTATTGAAAAATTTAGAGTAAAAGAAACTTGGTATCAATTGAATCAAATTGAATTAAGTCAAGTTATGGATTTGGTTCATATGGTTTAATAGTTAGGTTTGTGTTTTCCCTCCCGACCCTCGTAGAAATACGGGGGTTTTTTATTTTGTAACTGCCGTGGCACTGTGCTGATCATGTGAATATTGTTTGGCAACTGCCAGACAAGTTGTGTGGCCTTGTACCTGAAGTACCCGATGTTCCACAAGTACCCGAAAAGATGTACCACTTGTACCCGAAGTACCACAAGTTCCGACATCCCTGAATGTTGTTTGGCAAGCGTATTACACTCCTTCGTCGTGGTCTTCGACACAATGCCAAACAATATCATAGCTCTGATCACAGGTATTACATTTGTTAAATTATTTAACAAAGTTTTAACAAATTAATTTGTTGTATAAATAAATTATTGTTATCTTCGTGTTCTAAATAAAAATGATATGGAATATAAAATTGTGTATGGTGATAGTCCAAGTGAAATAAACACCAAAGTAAATGAAATGATTAACAATGGTTGGGAACCTATTGGTTCTCACCAAGTTGTAGTTCGTAGAGAACAAAATAGATATAGTGGTTCTCAACATATGGATACATTAAACCAATTAGAATATACACAAACAATGATTAAAAAATAAAACTATATGAAAGAAATACTTAACCAAATTCAATCCGATTTATCGGAACTACAAAATCACCCTGACGATTTAAGTCATGAACAACTCGTTAAATTCTATGATAGAATGTGTGCGAATGTAACTGATTATGAAACATTTTGTACTAACCCACCTAAAACTATTGAAGTAGACATTAGTTTTTATCATCCTGACGATGAGAATGGTATTGTGGATGAAACCATTAAGGTTTATGATGTGGAAGGTATGAGAGAAGAATTTGAATATGAATTAAATCACCTTTTAAATAACAATTAATATGATAGTAGAATTAAAATCAGTCGCATCTGTACTTGACACCAAAACCAAGATTGTCTACCCCAAATATCAGATGGGTGGTTACGACAAGTTGTCCGGCAAACACATTGATGACCTTGATAAGAAGTTTGTGGATGAAATATCTGAAACTGACATTACATTAATCAATGAATCACTTAAACCAAATATTAACCCGTACGACGACTTATATCGTAGAAGGGGTATAAGAAGTAAATTTTAAAATATTTGTTAATATAAAATACATATGTTATATTATTAATGTGTTTATAGGAGAGTGTTTGTTATACGATGGGTATCAGAAATGGTACCCATTATTATTTAGAGAACTTTAGAGAATTCCAGTAATGGCACTGGTGAGATATTGTCTGGCAAAAATAAAAAAAAATAAATTTGTTGGTTTGTATTATATTTTGTATTACCTTTACATTTCAACAAATCCGTAAAACTATGACGACTACTATTAAATTGTCGCCAAACAACAAAACGTATGAAATTTGGTACACCAACAATGGTACTGATTACAAACTACATAAGAAGGGTATTACAACGATTGACGAAGCAATGAAAGAAACAACAATAATTAAAGGTAGTTCTCGACTATTGAATGATTTAGTTTGTAAAAAATAAATGGATGTGGATTAGTGAGTTTAGTTCAATCCCTCGTAGAAGTACGGGGGATTTTTTTTGCTTCGCATGTAATACTTGTTTCGCATAGCATGCTACAGATCTGCGCGCAGCAACGATGTTGTTTGGCAAAACATAACTCATTGATTATCAATAACAGAATTTGCCAAACAATATCCACCTGATCTGCGCGCATGTTTTTTTATAAAAAAGCTTTAAATAATTTGGTGTTATAAAAGAATATTCATTATCTTTGTATCCTAAAACTTACAACTATGGGATTAGATATGTATCTCTACAAGAAACACTATGTTAAGAATTGGGATTGGATGTCTGATAATGAAAGACACACCATCTCTGTTAAGAAAGGTAAAAAGAAATTAGACCACATTAAACCTGACAGAATTTGTTATGTTATGGAACAGGTGATGGAGTGGAGAAAGTTTAATGCTCTTCACAAATGGTTCGTCGATAATGTACAAGAGGGTGTGGACGATTGTAAAGAAAGTTTTGTAGATGAATCTGACCTGAAGATGTTATTGGAAACATTAACATATGTCTTGGAGAATAAAGACACAGCAGAAAATATACTACCAACAGCACAGGGTTTCTTCTTTGGTAGTGATGAAATTGATGAATACTATTGGGAAGAAGTTAAATCTACTATTATTCAACTTAAAGATTTATTAGAAGAAGATAATAAAGGTGCTTCTTTTTACTATCGTTCATCTTGGTAATCAATTAAATTATATATCATGCCAAACTGGTGTAACAATTCCATTAGAATTAATGGAGATGAAAAAATTATAGCTACTTTAGTAAGGGTTATTGAAAATACTAAAGATGGTGAAGACAGAGTATTCCAATCCCTTATTGGATATCCTGACCATATGACTAAAGCCGATTATGATAAGGACTGGTACGATACCAATGTAAGTTGGTTCGGGACTAAATGGGATGTGTCATATAGTAGTTGTAATATGGAATATGATGAAACTGAAATCAGATTATATCCTGATACAGCTTGGAGTCCTCCCATAGAATTTCTAACCAACTTGGTTAAGCAGTATGAGGGCATTGAAGCTTACATCTTCTATAGTGAAGGTGGTATAGGGTTCAGTGGTGAAACCAAAATCTATCGTGATGAAGATGGATTCACAATGGTTGATGATAGTGAGTATCCTTATTTGGAAGGCATTTACCTGTTGGACAAGGAATTGTTTTGGAATTCGGAGCTTGAATCTATGATTGATTCAGCTCGTGATGAAATAACATCTGATGACGAAGATGATGAGGAGGATGATGTGGTTAAAAAGATAGATGAAGTTAAAATAGTAGAATATGTAAACGAGAACTTCGGTTTCGTAACGGATGAAGATAAAGAAACAATTATTAAACAACTTAAAGAAGAATTAAATGACTAAAGAAAGAGTATGTAAGACAACATATCCTGAAAAACAACCTCCTCAGGACGAATGGTTCCGCCAATTTGGTGTGGCAAGTTTCTATACCAAACCAACTCCATACTATGGAGGCAATGTGTTTAACACCCGAGTTTTTCTTGGACGACCACAGAGATCATCCTGGTCGATATTGTTTGGCAAATTTATTAACAATTTAAATATACTATAATGGGTAGGTTAAATAAAACCACGGAAGGAGTATTCGTAAACATCGTAGGGACCTCTAAAGAAAGAAGTACTTATGATCAATTCATAACAAGGAGTCACGGATCTGATCAGCCAGGTGGATATTGTCTGGCAGATTTTGTAACAGAATACAGTAACAAAGTTTCTAAACACAAGGTGGACTTTCAACAGTTGTCTGAATTAGAAGTAATCATCATGCAGATTAGAGCCTTAACTAACATGAAAGACACTATCAAACTCTACACTGTCAGAGATACATATGTGTATGGTCGTTGTCCTTTCTTTAGGTCCGATAACGATATCAATGAAGTTAGAGTTCTAATAGACCCAATAGATTTATACTTCCCCGACGGTACAGCAGATCTTGAAATATTGTCTGGCAATAAAATATTCATGTTGAAGGCGTATGACAAGATATCTGCCGTAATGTTAACGGAGATTGTAGAAAATGTTAATAACTATAAAAGAATATATTCCAAATAATTTTGTGATATCATAACTATGTCATAACTTTAAACCCTAAACTTATAAACTATGAACCGTATTACACTTGAGAGTGATGTGATGGTCAGTGACCCTTGCTACTCGGACGAAACTTGGTGTCAAGTAAAACTAAAGGATGTATTACCTGGTGGTTACATAACTACCGTGAGAAAAACTGAGGACCCTAATTGGGGGAACAGGTGTTCTGTATTACTTACTGTCCACGAGGATTATGTCGAGGATACATTATCTTGGAGAAATTACCCTGGTCAAGTTGGGGTGGATTCAGGTCAAGCAGGAATCTTCAGCATGTCTTCTTTCAAGAATGACAACATTGCTTCAAGTATTACAACACCTGATAAGACATATGATGGAAGACCATTTACCTTAGGTGTGAAAGATAGAGATGGTGATGAGTGGTATGAGAAGATGTGCCAGTTCACATTATCCACCGAGTCGTGGGGTATGTATGACACAGGTGTGGTATCATCATCAGGTATTGGTGATGGTGGATACAGATGTCTTGTGGCAAAACACAAGGGAAAGATTGTAGGAATTGCAATAGATTTTGGTATGGAAAGATTTCCAAATAAATTTTTAAATGAATTAATATGAACTACAACTCAAGGGAAGAAGTTAAGAACCTGAAGACCAAGTTCTGTAACGAGATAGAGAATCTATTCAAACTCGGGGAAACCATAGAGTTTACCCATCCATTCAATGTCTATATCAGTGAGGATAATGAGTACGATGCAACTATGACTAAGGTACCGTATCTTGTAAAGACAATGGTCAATGGACAGTACTTGACAGGTGTAACACCATATGGTGATGAATTTGATGACATATCCACATACGACTTGGAGGATATCGTAGAGGTGGCTTATATCTTAGATACAATTGGTGATAAACAATATAAAATACTACAAGATGAAACTAAATGACCAAATGGTTAAACTATGGATCAAGGATCAGATATCCAAGATCCAACGAAAGAAAGAAATGGGACTAATCCTATACATTTCAGCAGATGCTAAGATTGATATCTTGGAGAAGTTCTACGACGAATTCAACTTAGACAGTGTTAACATTGAAATAGAATACCATGAAAAGATTTAAAATGAAGTTGGAGTGGTACATAGATTATTACTTCGTGTATTTCCTCTACAACGAGAGAAAACATTACAGGTACTTCAACCAT
>Ga0304729_1001464_pt1 | contig 15518 bp, 13 predicted proteins | sample C_131016_MF_Meta_FD_190475 | JGI IMG/M metagenome (GOLD analysis project Ga0304729, IMG submission 190475) | Freshwater microbial communities from Lake Croche, Canada to study carbon cycling - C_131016_MF_MetaG (v2) (version 2) | ecosystem: Environmental > Aquatic > Freshwater > Lake | place... | reverse complement strand
ACATTGATGATACAGCGTAATCCTTCTGTGCCATTGATGCTAACTTTTCCAATTTAGCTGGATCATTTGAAGCCATAAGTTTTACGACACTGTTGGCAACACGATTTTGGGCAAAGTTTAAAGTTCCCTTTGCTGCCGCCGATGCTATTGCGCCACCAAGAAATCCCGCTGCTAGATTTAAAGATAAGGTTTGAGTTCCAACGCCTTGGGCTAAAGCACCCATTGCACCACCAACTCCCTCCCACATACCTAAACCATTTGCAGTATCTTTTGCTCCAACTTGTCCAACTTTAGCTAAAGTGTTTTCAATTCTAGCATTTCCAACAAGTTTATCAAATCTATCATCGCCCAAGACAGCTCTGGCACGACTAGAAATTGACGGGCTATCAACAAGTTTTAAAAACTTATCTAGACCCTTTTCATTAATAATTTCTTTTATATAACTGGCAGCACCAGTTGCCATTAGCTCTTGCTGCTCTGGGTTTAGCTTTTTTCTTAAATCAAAAAAATCAGATGCCTTAAAAGCACTCATGTTTTTCATTGAATTATAACCAGATTCAATAGCACTTGATGATCCAAATGCTTCTGATGCCGCGTTTCTCGCGTTAGCATATTCAGGGACAATTGAATCAAGTTCGTTAACCAACCGGCCTTTTAAGCCCAACAAACGACGTGCTTCATCTTTAGAGCCACCACGCATGGCAGTTGATATTTGGTCATCTAGATTACGTTTTACTTGATCCCAATACATCAAGTTAGGAGGGGAATTAGTTCCAACCTTAATTCCTAATTCGGGGTCCGATGCAACAGAATCAGCAACTTTCATTGCTTTTTTAAAGTCATCAACTTGCATTAAATCCCTTAATTTAGGAGAAAATACATTTTGAGCATTCATTGATGAGTTAGCTAAATCATAGATTTTTCCAGTTTGAATTTTGTTTTCCGCTTCTATCTTTGACTGCAATGCGGGGGCATCTAATTGCGTACCCATTACTTTATCTTCAAGATATGATGACACATTACCCGCAGCCGCATCTTTACGAGCCATCATTTCTTCATTTAACTTTTTAATAGCCGCTTTTGATTCAGGTGTCTTAAAGCCCATCTTTTCAAGAAGCGCTTCGCCACGGGGGCCAACGACATCCCAAGGAGTTGGCTTATAGCCATTATCAATCATTTTTTGTAGATCATCTGGACTGATCTTTGATTGGCCAGTTGCAAAATCCTCACCCATAGCCTTCACAAGTTTTGCTTGACCCTCAACATCTGGCAAAAGATATCTAACGCCACGCGACATCAAATGACCGCCAGCTAAACCAATCGTGCCGCCCAGAAATCTGGCATATGGATCAACTTGATCAAATCCAGTTTGTTCAGCGGCCTGACCAGCTAATTCAGATGCGGCTCCGCTAACGGCTCCAACAGAACCTTCTTTTACTGCCGTCTTACCCGCAGTACCCAATAACTCTTTCACTGCTGATGGAACGGATGTAGCAGCCTCAATTACCTCAGGAGCCTTGGTTAATGCACCCAATCCACCCGTAAGGGCCATACCGCCGCCAACGCGAGTAGCTGACCCAGCCAGTTTACCAGCAGCAGTTTGTGGCTCATATTCCAAGGACGATGGAGTAATAGCGCGTGTTACCTCTTCCATTCCATAAGGAGTTGGAAATGGAACGCCAAAAATAGAATTAGTAACAGCACCTTGTTCTGGAGCCATTTCCTTTTCAATTGCTTCCGCAGTACCCGGTTTAGCGTAGCCTAAATATTCAGCTGGATATCCAATTACATACTTTGCAGCCTTAGCCTTAGCCACATCCATCAATTCGCCAGCGCCGCCAACAATGGAAGCGATATCACCGGGAATATATTTGGCTTGGCTTGCCATTGATTTTCTAACATCCTCACCGATAGATGAGGGGACATTGTATAGATATTCAGTGCCAACCCCAGCTGATGGAGCGGCTTCTGTCGCAGGGATGTCAGAGGACCAACGACGAGTTGGCTTCACATCTGGTTCTGCCCAATTGTATTCCGTTCCAGAAACATCAGTCATGTGTCACCTATTCAACGTCGGCAAATATTGGATTACCCTTTGCGGAAAACTTAATAAACCTCTTCTTATGAGGTTTAACTGGTTCACCATTTGGACCCTGATCTAGGATATATGTTTTACCCGGAACAAAACTTGCCTTGTTGGTGGGAGCAGCACCATACACAGCTATGTCTTTTAAGGCATCATCAGTATATTTCGTCAGGTTATTCTTTTTATTGAACTCACCTTCAAAGTCTGCCTGATCAAATGCCCCCTTGTTTTTATTACGGAAATCAAGAGCATCATAGAAATGCTTGTCAGCAAAATTCAATGAACCTTGAAGCTGAGACATAATATTTTCAACAGTTCCGGGCTGAAGGGTTGCACTTGGAGCTTGCTTTTCAAGTCCAGCCAATTCAGCAACCTTTACACCACCAGAATATTGCTTAACGTCGCTATAAATTTGACGCAATGTATCTTTCAAGAAAGATTGAAATGCCACTGCATTTACTTTAGCCGAATCTGGAACAGGAATACCAATCGCATCCAACGAAGACTGAATGTTGGCAAACTGTTCTGCAAAAGCATTTGGCTTAAAATTTTCAACAATTTTGGAAATCGAAGCCAATTGCTGCCTAGAATTTTGACGTGAAAGAGCATCGCTGGCTTGTTTGTTAAACCAGTCCGCATTGCTCTTTACGTTTTCCTGCATAGATTTCCATTGATCCCAACCCGGAACCTTAATCAGTTCGCCATTAGGACCAACGCCAACGCCCTTTTCAAGCATAGTGTCTTGAGCCTTAGTTGCTTGCTCACGCAGTTTCTCAGCAGCCCTAGGATCATCTCCAGAAATCAATGCGGCACGATCACGCAAAGTTTTTGGATTATTGTTAGGATCAAGTGAGGTCAAAAAGGATGGGTCATTTATTTTAGGCAGACCATATCTCTCTGGTTCTGCTGGAACAGCTGTCTTTGGCTGTTCCTTAACTTCTGGAGCGACAACAGCTGGAGCCTCCGCTGGCTTTGGTGCGGATACCGCTGGAGCTGGCGTTGCACTAACTGATGGAGCTGGGGCAGTAACTGGAGGCGCTTCCTGAGGCTTGGGTGCGGCAACCGCTGCGCCAGCAACTGCGGCTGGGGCAGCTATAGCGGAAACAGGAGTGCCACCAGCCCCGCTAACGCCGAACGTAGCAAGTGATGAGGCCAGACTATCAATTCCGCTTTGAATATTTTCAGGAACAGGTTGGCCATTCTCAATATAAGATGCTTTTTGCATTCTCAATTGTTGAAGGGCGGTCATGCGATTTGTAATAATCGCATTTTCAACTTCCTTGCCCTTATAGACATTACCCTGCTCTTGAACGCCGATTTCACGACCCCGCAATGCCTGTTCAGCCAAAGCCTTCTGGGTCTCATAATCAATTTGACGTTGTTTGGCATAGGTATTCATGCCAGTAAGGCCGCCCTGACCAATGGCCTGAGTGAGAAATGGCGACGGGCTTGCCATCATGCCAAAGCCAGCAGCCATCATGGCCTGACGAGCATCATCAGATAATGGTTGACCCTTATTAAAGGTGCTTGAAATAAAACCCGGCTGCGTATCTGATCCAAATACACCACCCAGACCCTTAGATATAGATGATCCTAATCCACCCAAGAAACCTTGATCTGCGGAAACGGTTTTTTCTGGATCAGCCGAACTGCCATCAGCATGTGGAATGCGGGGAACAAGACCGCCAGTGGCATACATGGATTGGCCTAAAGTACCACCAATACCGCTATCTCCACTAATATAACTTGGCAAAACTGATGAAGGAGCGGTGGCTAAACTGTATTTTTTGTAAGCCTTACCAAACCCTTCAATACCAGAAGTGTCAAATGTTGGCGCATCATATGGATGAGCTGTCGGGATAGGCATACTTCCGCCCGCTTTAATTTCCTTCATTTGAGGAATATATGATCCAAGCGTAATCTTAGCTAATGCAGCCATTTCTTCAGCTAGTGGATCATCAGCGTATGGTATTTGAGTAAATTGGCTTCCACCCGACGCAAATGGCCGACGTTCCATGCTTTCAGGGACAAGTCCGCCCATTGATGACCCACCAGCTGCAAAGTGGCCACGATCCGCAGCCTTATTGGTAGCATCATTGTAATCGACAACACGCATACCATCATCGCGACGGTAGACAGCATTTGGATTGCGCTTTTCAACTTCTTGAGCACTAAGACCAATTTGCGTACGTGGATCGCCTTTATAGTTGTACTTATAAAGGTTCTGACCATCAAAGGTCTTACCAATAGGCTCCATGTTTTCTTTAAGGCGCTCATCTGATGGCGTCATATAACCCAACAATGACGTGCCAAGGCCAAGTGCAGCATTCATTGGATTTGGAGCCGGAGTAGTGGCCGTGCTCGTACCACCCTGACCAGCGCCAAGGCCGGAAGCCATGTTTGCCAAGCTACCCAATGTCTGGAATGGATATGCCTGTTGCTGAGCGAACTGTTGATATGCAGCTGCGTTCTGAGCTTGCTGAACTGCGTACGGAATAGCTCCAGCCGCGGACAGCTGTTGAGCGCCAGTCATGCCAGCCGTTTGAGCGCCAGCCCCTAACTGTCCATATTGAGCACCAGCGGCCAATGACATTGGAACCGTTTGAAGCGCCGCGTTTTGAGCTGATGTTCCAAGCTGACCGTACTGAGCACCAAGAGCACCCAACTGTTGAGCGCCCTGCATAGCGGCATTTTGAGCGCCGGTGCCAAGTTGACCGTATAGTGATGCTTGCTGCTGAGCCAATGGCATACCCTGAAGTGCCGCGTTTTGAGCCGCAGTACCTAATGCACCATATTGACCAGCCGCACCCATTCCTTGGCCAGCAATGTTTGCAATATTAGCAGCACCCTGTTGCTGAGCTTGACCGGCATTAATAAGAGCCTGTTGAGCCTGTCCACCAAGTTGACCATACTGATTGGCTAGGCCACCAATCTGTCCGTACATAGAACCCTGCTGCCCAGCAATACCCGCTTGAGCGCCAAGGCCAGCCAAATAATTCTGTGCCGCCGATTGATAGCCAGTGTTAGCCATCTGGCCAAGCGTTTGACCCATAGCAAGGTTCTGCTGGCCCATAAGAGCCGCCTGAGCCACCTTGCCACGATCTCCACCGAAAGCACCCTGCTGAATTGCGCTTCCCTGAAGTTGCTGTTGCTGCTGTTGATTTTGATTCTGCATCATTGCAGCCGTTGAACCCATCGCATTCTGCAAATAAGGATTCATGTAACCTTGAACGCCAGCCGCATAATTCGGGGCATTGTAACCCTGAGAAATACCACCCAATCCGCCGATAGTCTGCCCAAGCCCACCAGCCGCGCCCATCGTACCCATCTGAGCAGCCTGATAACTTGGCTGAGCCGCATACGTTGATTGCATCAGCGGCCTCATGCCAGCCTGAGCAGCGCCCGCAGCTTCTTGATATTGAGGCATAGTTCCAGCCGCAAAAGTTTGAGCACCCTGAAAATAAGGTTGCGCCACTCCCAAACCTTGGTTCAAAATATCTTGAGCTTGCCCAGCCGCTCCATACCCCGCCTGATAAGCTGGCTGAGCCGCATTCATGTTCATTCCAGCTTGCTGTGCAGCGGCACCCGTCAGATCAGTAGCCGCGCCATAATAAGGCTGGGCAACATTTTGGCCTTGAGCAATTTGGTTCATGGCAGTATTCGTCGCGCCATAACCAGCCTGATATCCGGGCTGTGCGGCCTGAGAATATTGCTGAGCTTGATTGATGCCAGCTTGCTGAGTAGCATTGATATCAGGAACTAGCTGCCCCTGATACTGCTGGTAAGGTTGCTGCTGAAGGGCTTTACCCTGCTCAGTTATGTACTTGTACATATCCTGAACAGCCTGTGGAGGCGCACTCGTGGACGTAGTGGTGGCTGAACCCTTGGAACCCATCGTATAACCCTCAATCTACTTCTTCGTCAGTAGAACCTGTTTTCGCGCCCCATAGGAAAAACGCCCCAGCGGGTTCACCAAAGTTACGCTCGTATAAAGCTATCTTAGCACTTGTTCTAGTATTTGACAAAACCCCAATCATCAAAGGAAGTTCAAGGTCTGTCGCAACTTTCTTAGCAAATTCAATCAGTTTCTGGACCCGTGATTCTTTGGCATTACGATAATCTGGATGCACAAAGACACACATTTCTTCCAAGAACTGTTTCTCCGAATACCAATAGTTGGCCACTCGCAAAACAACCAATCCTTCAAGTTTATCTTTCGGTCCAATGACGCCGATAATACCGTTGCTTTGTGTCAGTTGTGGCCACAGTGCTTCGGCAACCTTAACGTCATTAAAGTCAAACAAACCATTCTCTTTATGGACAATACGCGCCAAGTCCATAATGCCGAATAGGTCGTCTCTGGTGGCAACCCTGACGCGGGCTGGGGTAGTGATTAGCTCAATTTTGCGGTTCTTCCGTGCACTCTTTGACAGACGAACACGTTTTTTAGTCTCTACAATTTGCATTTATTAGTCCTTCTTTGGGCCGGGTAGTTTACTCAGTGTCCTTATTAAGTCCTTGCGAGCCAAAACGACAAAATCGTCCAACAAATTATGGCCATGATCGATATCGCCATCACCAATTGAAGTGACAACACTAGGAGGAATAACATATTCCCCTCCAGCAGCGACAATAGGCGCGAGAGACCTGTCATTACTATTTTTATCACTTTTAGACCGCATATTTCCGCTATTTGAATTATGATCGTGACAAAGACTATCCAGAACATCAAGCCCTGCATCGGTATTTCCCTCACCTAATGCCGACACGATGTCAGCCGGAATGACATATGATCCAGCCGGAACATGCATATTAAGGTGATCGGTTCGCCCAGCCACTGCGGCATGAATTGGTCCAACATGAGCACGCGAATCATGCGCCGCACGATCTGAGACATCTGCATTGGTTAACGGGTCGGGAATGTCACCGCCAGATGCCTTCTTAGAACGAGCAACATTCAATGCCGCCGCTATGGCTTGATCTTGAGGATGACCTGAATGGATCATTTCCCTTATATTGGAACTGATCGTTTTCTGTGACTTACCGTGTGCTAGTGGCATGACCTATACCTTAATTTGATGCGCCAGATATCTTAAACGTAAGGTTTGTAGTGCCAGCGTAAGCCTGTATTGTATAATTTGAATCTAAAGCAGTACCGCCCCGCCACGAAATTGTCGTGTGAGCGGCGATGGCTGCGGAATAATAAAGAGCATTTGTAGCATTTGCAGTGCCGCCAGACGGAACAAAACAAATAGTAAATGTGTCGGCTGACCCCGACGTATTACAAATGTCTATTCCAGTGAGTGTATACTGGAGCGTATTTGGCACCGTGTACAAGATATTAGCTGATGTTGTTGACTGAACCGTTGGAGATGGATCGGCGATGTAGACATAAGACATATAGGAAAGGATTTGCGCTAAATTGTTAATAGCGACAACACCGTTTTTCTGTGTAGTGAGAATATCGTCTAAAGATGCGATGGTAGCCTCCTATTAAAATTTGCCGTCAATTTGGTAACGATAACGAATCGCACCAAGACGCCAGAATGTGCCAACGTCATTTGACGATATAGCAATTGACATGAGACGCGCACGGATGCGAACGGAGATATATTCTGTCGCTTGCGTCATATTATACGGGCCATAAGTAGTAACTGCATCGCCGGGGTAATTCGTCACGTAGAATGTGATCTGAACTGTAGCATTCTGCGTACCGCTGTAAGTTCCCCACTTCATGTCTGGCCAAATTTGATCGATAAAGATCAAGTTATCAGCCTCGTTAAGTTGGAAAAAGCCTGTCTGGAACGATGACAGCATTGCTGTCGTGGCTGTTCCGCTTGCAGCATTATTTCCTACTTCATGCTGATATAAGTAATTATCAGACCCAGCACCAATGGGAGACCCAAGAACAGATTGGTCAATCCAAGCAGTACGACCAAGAGAACCATAGTCCCACTGTTGGAGGACTGTATTGTATTTGACATAAGAGTCATTCTCCGTCGAACTTGCCGATGGATAATACCAAGTTACTTCATTAAACTGAGAATTAACCCCACAGCATACCTTGCTAAGATATGAAGTGTTAATATTTTGGAAGATAACATCCCAAATTGGGCATGGGATGCTTTGCGGTCCTGACCCCATAGACATGAAGAACTGCTTTTGGCTCATCCAAAAGATAGCACCGTTAAGTTGACCAGTGCAGTGACGGGAGATAGCGCCACAATTTGAACCGATTTTATTGAAACCATAGACAAATGGCGTACCGACATACTGCATCGCCCAAAGGTCTAGGTCGGTCCAAATTAATCCCTGCTGTGGTCCCTGAATAGCAGTGACGATCTTAGACCCCGTTGGGATGCGATATGATCCAGCTTGATTGGTTGGCGCTGCTGTCCAAGATGAGAAGTTTTCAAGGTCAGACCACCTAATTAACATTGGGTCTGGAAACAGCGTAAACGACGACCCATAGGCAACAACTTGGCGCTGCGGCATGGCAACAAAAATACCGCTGTTTACCAGTGGACCATCTCCACCGACAATTTGAGCATTTTGTAATTGGCTGTTTGGTTGCCAGTAATAAATTGCGCCACCCGCTGGGCAAGCAATCAAATCTTGGCCAAAGTTATCCAGCGTCCAATCAGTTGCCGTTATTGGCGTACCCGGAACAGAGGGCTGCGTCGTTCCGACACCAAAACCACCCGTACCAAAGCCGCCAACGCCGAACCCGCTCCCCGTAGGCTGCGGACCTAAAGCAACATAAAAAGTTGCACTAATATTTCCAGAATCAATTGAAACTGGCCCAGCGGTAGAAGTGGCGGTATTGGACGCCGAAAAAGTAAACGTATTTGATGTTGGAACAGTGAGGACTGTGTAAAGTCCAGAAAGGGTCACGCCGCCAACGGTCGTTGAAACGCCAACATAAAAACTATCACCGACATTATATCCATGATTATTCAATGTGGCTGATACGATAGAGGAACCGTTAACTGTCGAAAATGCATATGATGCCCCGCCGCTTGTGACGGAAGATGTGGCATAATCCAATGCATTGATTGTGTAAGTTGTTCCTGCCGCTACAGAAAGCTGATATGGGCCAGTTAAAATTATACCGCCAACCGAAACTGGCGTAACATAATTAACATAATCTAAAACAGACGCTGTAATCCCTGCATCCGTTACATTGACAGCGTTCGATCCAGCAATTGTCGTAAAATTGGGGGCTGAATTTGTAACTGTAATTTGAGGCGTTATATCAACTAGATTATTAGATGTTAAAACATCAAGTTGCGTTTCCGCTCCAATGGCAAGATGGTTTATTGTATTAAAATCAGCCCACCCCTTCAAAGCGCGAACTTTAGAAGATAGAATTGAATTGTAGTACGCAACCCAACCACCAAGTTTTTGAGCCAATCCAAGACCGTTTCGTTCCGGTAAAAACCGAATCAATGCAGATGACGAGTAAGCAGCCTCATTCAACGCCAACGTGGTGTTGGTTTCTACGCCGGGCCGTAACTTGATTGTGTTATGGGGCATAGTTTACATTCTCGACGGCGTTGCAGCGGGAGCAGTCGAGTAAGACGACCAAGCCGCAGCCTCGTACTTCTTACGATTTTCTTCAGATAGGGCAGACCTGAGAAGAACTTGATACTGGCTTTCATAGCTTTGAGCCATCTGAGGGTCATCAGATTGACGGCCAAAATTACGCTGATATGCAGAAATGTAGATCATAGAAGCCATAATCATCATATCTGGCAAATTCGTTGAAATGTAGGTCTGTGTATTCGTTGCCGACAACGGGGCAGAACGAACTGTGCCAGTCAATCGAACTTGATAAGCCAAATCTGGGATAGGGCCAATCGTCATGATCTGAGATGTAAAACCAGTCGTAGCCGCATCGCCGCCGTATTCAGCGTAAAACTGTGGTAATCCAGCAGTTGAGCCGCCACCATAGACATTTTGAATGTATTCTTTTGTCACAGGCAGCAACGGGGAAGATACACCCGATCCAGTGATAACTTCCATCGTCTCAGTCGTTACAAACTGTGTCTGTGGAATTGTAAACGTACCGCTATTAGCCGTCAGCGAGTAAGCCGTCGTGCTAATCTGGGTGGAAAGAAAATCAAGGTCACGCTGCATACGCAATTCAGCATATGAAATCATTTGAGGCAGAATGATCTGATAATTTGGATCAGTGGTGGGAACCACAGCCATCGTAGCAATCTGCTGGACGTATGTATTGTAATCCATGACTATCCAACCATGTTAAATGCCGCTGTTTCAACTTCAGAAACGCGACGCGACCAACCTTTTCCAAAGTTAGCATAGTTTGATAGAGATTGTAAGAAGGCTAAACGGGCTTCGCAAACTCTCGTTGCAACATCGCGAGGGTTTGACGTTTCAAGAGCACTAAGTGTGGCTGGCCCGATTTGTCCGTCCGCATTAACATTGAGAACCGTTTGAAGGGCTTTCGCTGCGCGGGACGGCCCCGAATTAATGGAAAAATCAAATACGGCATAATCCACACCCATAGGCAGATCGTCACCTTTTACCGTATCCCAATATTTGGTTTTGTATAGCGGCATGACATCATTTGGCGTCAAAGCCATAATGTTGCTCTTTGTTACCGGATGACCAACATATTGCTCCCAAGTTGCTTTAGTGCAGCCTAAATTGGTCGCGCCGCCGGGGTCTTTGGGGTTATCAATGTATCCACCTTCGTTTTTAAGAACGAGGGTAAAACACTGGTCAAAGTTATTTTTCACGTTTTATACCTTTGGGGCCGGTGTATGCTGATGTGATGAACCAAAATAATACGACAATACAAGTGTCAATGAGGCATCTAACGTTCCCAATACACGGGCAATAAGCTCACGCATGGTATCGGGAATGACACTATTAAATAGATGCCACTGGATAAAAACCCAAGCTAAAATGACCACAATAGCGATGACACGGGGCGTCCAATCATGCGTTTGAATCTGCATGTTACGGGCGCTATCACGGTCACTAGCCGCAATCTTTTCAAGGTCGATATCAAGTGACTTCATTTGAACTTTGAAGTCAGCGTCGATCTTCTTCAGTGCTGTTAGCTGATCTGGAGTGGCTGTACCCATTGCAGCCATAATTTCATCTTCAGATGCATCTTGATGACCAAACAAGGCACTAGATACAGCCTTAACAGCCATTCCAGCCAGTGGTCCGCCTAGAGCACTGGCTATAGTTGGAGCTACCTGCCCAATCAGTGGGCCAAAGGTTTTGAGGAAATCCATGTTATTTCACCGTAATCATGAGGAAAATACCAATAACTGCTATTCCAAGCAATAAAGCGCCAACAATGCTACCGACCACAATTAGGTCTTGCCTGTTTTCTTCCTGCTGCTTCATCGCCGCCGCCGCTTCTCTTGCTGCTTCTTTTCTCATCTCAATGACCTGACGTTGGATGCTTTCCCATGCAGCCCTACCATACTGGCCAACAAACATATTCTTAACATCAAGCGCCATCTGTTGAGCTTTGGCTTTTACCGCGTACATCTTTACGGCTTCAGCTTCAAAGTCAGCTTGAGATTGAAACATCTTCTTTTTTCTAGGAGAAGACGCAATTTGAACAACTTGTGCAACACGGCCAAAAAGGGTTCCCACCTTCTCAGCCGTGTCCATGACATCATTACCCGCATCAACCGCAGACTTAATGCTATTATAAATAGCAGTAGCCCCAGCTATGAGGGTAAACGGGTCCATATTATTCCGTAGGAGCGTCAGTTAGAGTTTCAACCGGAGCTTTGGCTGCGGCAGTGGACGCTGCTAATTCTACTTGTGGCTTAGCTTGCCCATGAAGTGCTGCAATAACATCCGCAACTTCAGCGTAAACGCCGTTAGCCAGATGCTTTAAAATTGCATTAACATGAGCGACAGTTAATTTAAGATCAAGTTCAAGGTTTTCCATTTTATCCTCTTAGAAAGGTGGCAATTGCGGTTGTGATACAGGCTGAGATAACTGTGTTATTTGTGCAGCAATCCCAGTTTCTACGGCTGGCATACTAATGCAATCCGATACCCATGCATAAGCCATTTCTTGCGTAATGTCAGCATATGGAATGAATTTGGCTGGGCTAGGTGTACCAAGTTTTGCCGTACCAGATGCAGATGACGATATTGTGCCATCCGTGCCAGTGCATACCCAGTTTATGGCCGTGACTACATTGGTCAGGTCATCGTATGTTGGGGATACGATAAATTGAGGAAACGTCCATGTGAACTGCATTACACACTCATAAAATTGATTAAGGCGTTGGTGGATTAGGATCAGTAAATTGCCCCGTTGCTGGATCATATATCCAGCCAAATGTGACAGAAGAGTTGTCGGGTAATGCAACTAATGTGCAACCTTCTGGAGCTGGATCAATAGAGGGATCAGCAACAATAATATTGATAACAGTTTCATCACTGTTTTGAACAACTGCACAATTTTGTGGATTACCATTAGGCTCAACCATTTGCATCGGTCCTCCAAACATTACGTGTACTCCCAAATACGGATGACGCCTTGCTTTCCAACTCCAGAAGTACCACCGCAATTTCCGCCGCCACCGCCACCATAGCCCGTTCCGGGATTACCAGTCGCGCCAAATCCACCCAATCCACCACCGCCAAAATAACTTCCTCCACCGGTTCCACAAACACCGGTAGCGGCAACGCTAGGAACACTATTACTGCCCGCTGAACCACCACCATTTAGGTCGCCAGAAGAACCGGACCCTCCAGCTCCACCTTGTTTAGGTTCGGTTCCGCTACTTCCACCAATTCCTCCAGACCCACCAGAAGCTGTTATAGTTGTGGCAGAAACAGTAAAGGTGGTACTTCCGCCTGAGTTACCATTCGATGCGTTAACACAACTACCTGCCCCACCTATCGCATACGAATAAGCTGTGCTTGGTGAAACAGTGAAATATTTGGCAGCATACCCACCACCGCCACCGCCACCGCCACCGCTGAGTACGTTATTGTTTCCGCCACCGCCGCCGCCTCCACCAACAACCTCAACATAGATTGAGTTACAACCAGCGGGTGTCGTGTAGGACGTGCCTGATGTTAATACCTGTGGAGCACGGATCAGCGTGCCTGTAGCAGCTGTGGCAGTCGCTGCAATCGTAATAGAACCCGTGCCATTAGTTACAGTAATACCTGAGCCAGCAGTAATAGTTGAACGGGTAAAGTTTGTTCCGTTTCCAATATCAATCGCACCGTTAGCTGGCGTTGATGATAAACCAGTACCACCGTTAGCAACTGCTACGATACCGTTTACGTTTCCTGCTGTTAACGATGAAGCCGTTCCTGTAAGACCCGTACCCGCACCAGTAAAAGATGTAGCAGTTACAGTTCCGTTAACAGTTAAAATTGTAGATGCTGTCGTCGTCCCCACCAGCAGATTGCCGGAGGAGTCGATACGCATACGTTCATCAGATGTCGTAAAATCACCAGCCGACGTTGTTCCATTGTTATAAAATACTAATGACCCAACGCCGTAAGAAGTTTGACGCACAAGACCAATACCGGCTTTAGTGGATGTGGTTTCAGACGCTGCGCTTGAAGATACGTTGAAACCAATAGAAGCAACACCAGAACCAGCCTGATCGTTGCGAACGATTGATTCAATTTGAAGACTGTTAGCAGTAGCAAAAACTTCAAGTTTCTTACTTGGCGAAGTTGTCCCAATACCTACGTTGCCGCCGTTAGCATTGATATAAATATCAGTATTTGTACCAGTTGGCGTGGTTTGGCCTTGAATACCGCCAATGGTCCCATTGTTCACCATAGCAATGCCGGAATTTGAAGAGCTAATGCTGAAGAAAGCAGAAGTCCCGTTAGTTCCGTTATTGCCAAGAACATGCAATTTAGCGGTTGGCGAACTCGTTCCAATACCTACGTTGCCAGAAGTATCTAAAACCATTTGTGGTGTTGTTGATCCAGCCGCAAAAGCTAATTTTTGTGTTGCGTCAGTAAAAATTGTAACTGGGTTTTGGTGTTTGACATACAAACTGCCATTCGTACCCGCAGTTGCATCAGTAAGTGCAAGCGATATACCACCAGTATCGGCAACAGCCATGATTTTACCAACACTAGGCGTGTTTCCATTAACTGCCAATAACCCACCGGATGTTACTGTAGTCGTCCCAATACCAACCGCACCAGCAGATGTAATACGCATACGTTCTGTGTTAGCCGTTGCAAACGTCATTGGCAGAGACGCAGCCATGCGTATTCCGGCTTGAGTGCCATCGTGATAAAAATTAAAGTCACCGGATAAAAATGTAGAACCATTTCCAAGCAAGCTAAACCATGCGGTATTACTAGTCGTGGCTTGAACCAACGAAACAGCAGCACCAGAAGCCGCATTAACAACTAGCTTTTGGCTTGGCGAACTCGTCCCAATACCTACGTTGCCAGACGTAGTTGCAAGATAAGTGTTACCCAGTACGGTCAATGTACCAAAGTTGTTGGTCAACCCATCGTCGGTATAACAGATGTTGGTGCCATCAGAGTAAATAGAGACATTATAGCCCTGTGGAGCTGAAACGGAAGTGCCGCCACCAGCCGATGATACGGTAATCGAAAACGAACCAGATGTAGTGTTGTAAATAATCCATTTTCCAGAAATACCGGAAGGAAATTGCAATATTTGGTTGGCCGACAATGCGCCAGTCAACGTAATACGCATGGCTTGAGTTTGACCAAGTGAACCAGAGGATGTTGGCCCAGTAAGCGTAGTTGTAGCTGATGCGCCAGTTGGCATCGCGATGGAAGTGGTGTTACCAAAAACGGCATCTAGAATCGTTTCGTTAAAATTTAACGGCTGATCCCACGTTGGCGACGTGCTATTATATACAGGTTGATTTAACCCAGTATTAGTCGTCGTTGCCATTGGTAATATCCTTCTTACGGCCTAGAATCTGCTGAAAAGTTTCAGTTTCGTATATCCGAATGCTATACCATATAATAGGCAACAATGCACCAAGAGGTGTTAGCCAGCCCAATAGCGTCGTAATCGTTGCTGAGATCGATATCCAATCCATCAGGTGTTTCATTCCGCTGTCGATGTTGTCAGTTACAGACATGATCAACCCCAAGGAATTGGATTGCTAACAGGACGATTTGCCATATACCGCAATTGAGAATCAATGTCTGCTTGAGCTTGCGATATGCCATCTTCTCCAAGAGAGTCATTAACCCACGAAAGAACCTGATTTTTAGTAAGATTCTCATAGGCAGTGAACGTGCCATTTGGATTAAATGAAATTCCTTGAATACCTCTGAATGAGGCTGTATTAACGTCATCTGTACCAGTTAAAACCCAATGAACAGCCACAACAACATTTGTTTGCCCTTCATGTGATGGGTAGGCTTGCAACTCTACAATATCCCAAGTGTATGT
>Ga0304729_1001461_pt1 | contig 15537 bp, 12 predicted proteins | sample C_131016_MF_Meta_FD_190475 | JGI IMG/M metagenome (GOLD analysis project Ga0304729, IMG submission 190475) | Freshwater microbial communities from Lake Croche, Canada to study carbon cycling - C_131016_MF_MetaG (v2) (version 2) | ecosystem: Environmental > Aquatic > Freshwater > Lake | place... | reverse complement strand
TGGTCTACGATTGCCGAAAAAGGGCAAATTCATGGCAATAGAAATAAAGGAAGTTTAGTAGATAATGCCAACCCATATTGGTTTTCTTATCCTGGCTATAGCGAAATTTTAACTGGTCAAGTGGATACTGCAATTAATTCTAATGAATACGAACCAAATCCTAATACCAACTTTTTTGAGTACTTAAATACTTTACCTTATTATAAAAATAAAGTAATTGCATTTGGTGCTTGGGACGCTTTTAAAAGAATATTAAATGAAAAAAGAGCAGGTTTCCCAGTTATTAATGGAAATCATGTAGACGATTTTCTTTTAAAGGACCCCAAGTTTAAATTGATTGCCGATTTAATGAAAGATACTTATCATCCTTTTGGTGAAGAAACACTTGATGGGTATATAAAATACATGTCTTTAACCTATTTAAAGTCATATAAACCCAATGCGATATATTTATCATATGGTGACACAGATGAATTAGCACATGCTGGCAACTATCCTGAATATTTAAAAGCAGCGCATCGTTTTGATGATTTCATAAAATCAATTTATGACTTTGTAAATACTGATCCTGAATATAAAGGAAAAACTACCATTTTAATTACTACCGATCATGGAAGAGGTGATAGCATAAAATCACAATGGACAGGTCATGGTCAAAAAGTGAATGATTCGCATCAAATTTGGTATGCTATGATTGGCGCAGGTGTTGAACCATTGGGAGAGGTAAAGTCTAATGAACAAGTATATCAAAAAGACTTGATCCATAAATTATCAAAAATTTCAAATCTTAATTTTAGCTCTAAAAAATAGCTTTCAATTAGGTAAATTTTTAAACCCCCTTAAATATAACTTTATGGGGCTTTTTTATTCCTATGTGAGGTAAATATCCTTTCAAATTCTGGTCTTAGTTTCCTTCACTAATTTTAAACACTATATTTAAGTATAATTGCTAATTTTGCATCATGGCACTAAGCAATTTTGAAAGAATGATACAATTATCGGATGAGGTATTCTCAAGCCGTGTTGATCCTGATCAACTAAACGTAAATGAAAATGTGATGGAGCATTTACAGCTCATTCATCCCGATACTATTTCTGAATATGATGATGGAAATGGACCTGTTTGTTGGATTTTATGTATTCCCACCACATTAGATTTAATGAATCAATTTATTGATAAAAAAATATCAGAAAGGGAACTCTATGAACAAACCCCACTGAATATAAAATATGAAGCCATCTATATGTGTTCGGCTCTATTATTGGAAGAATTTCGTGGAAAAGGAATTGCGCAAACATTAGGACTTAAAGCGATAGAAAATATAAAGAAAGATCATTCTATAAAGGCGCTATTCTTTTGGTCTTTCAGTAAAGAAGGCGAAAAGCTAGCCAAAAAGGCATCAGATTTAATGGGTTTGCCATTGTACAAAAGATAATACTAGTTATTAAAGGAATAGCATCAGAAGAAGATGCAGAAATGGCCATCAGGCATGGATTAGATGGTATCATAGTATCCAACCATGGCGGAAGACAATTAGACCCTGGTCAATCAAGTATAAAATCATTACATCCAATTGTTCAAAAATACAGCAATCAAATTAAAATAATGATGGACAGTGGTTTACGTTCAGGTCCAGATATTGCCAGAACCATTGCCAGCGGTGCTGACTTTGCATTTTTGGGTAGAAGCTTTATGTATGCAGTTGCTGCCTTAGGTCAAGAAGGCGGCGATCACATGATTTCAAGTTTAAAAGTTCAGCTGAAACAAGTAATGGATCAAATTTGTTCGACCGAAGTAAGCGATCTTAAAAATCATCTGATACCTTATTTTGCAGCATTCGTCACAATACTATTTGGAGTTGGTTTTGTTCTTGCATTAAATAAATTCAAAGGATATAAATAATAATGGGTGGCCACCCATTTTCTATCTCTCTTTGCTTATAATCAAGGGCTTACACTAAATTCTGGGCCCATTATTGTTTTTTGTGCTGTTTTTCATTACTTTTAAAAACTTATATTATTGTAATCTAAAGGGTTTCATAATTTTATGAATTCAAAACCTTCTGATATAAAAATATATTAATTAATCATTCAAAATTAAATATGAAAAAATTTTCAGTAATTACTGTTCTATGCGTGTATTTTGCATTTAACTTAAATGCTCAAAAGCCTGATACAGCCGGTACATCAAATGGCCCCAAAAAAGACATTCCACTTAAAACTTCTCCTAAATCTTTTAGCGAGTTTTTTACCAAAAAAGTGCAAGCTCAAAAAGGGGTATTTACAGTTTATTTCCAAGACGATAAATACTTTTTTGAAATTCCTGACAATTTATTGGGCAGAGAATTATTAGCTGTAACCCGCTTTGCTAAAGTGGCAGGTGGCGCCAGAAAATATGGAGGTGAGATTGTGAATGAACAAACCCTACAATTTGAGAAAGGTCCAAACCAACGAATTTTTATGCGCGTTGTTACTTTAATAAGTAAAGCCGACTCCTCTCAAACAATTGCAAAAGCGGTTAAAAATTCTTATTTAGATCCAATAGTTGCTTCCTTTGATATTAAAGCCTTAGGAAAAGATTCTACTTCCACTATTATTGACGTTACAGATTTTTTCAAAGGAGACAATCAAGCAGTAAGTTTAACAAGTGGTTTAAAAAGAAATTTCAATGTTACCTCTTTAGCTACAGATAGATCTTATATAGAAAGTATCAAGTCATACCCCATCAATCTCGAAATAAAGACAGTTAAAACCTATTCTGCAAGTGCTCCAACACCTGGTATTCCTAATGCAGGTGGAACTGCTATACCTGCTGCTATCAATGCGGGGGCTGTTACATTTGAATTAAATACATCAGTAAGACTTTTGCCTAAAGAACCTATGAATACTCGTTTATTTGATTCTAGAGTAGGTTATTTTGCAGATAATTTTGTTCAATATTCAGATGATCAACACAAAGTTGATAACCAAATCTTCGCCGTTCGTTATAAATTAGAACCTAAGCCTGAAGATTTGGAAAACTATAAAAAAGGACAACTGGTAGAGCCAATAAAACCAATTGTTTATTATATTGATCCTGCTACTCCAAAAAAATGGGTACCATATTTAATTGCTGGGGTAAATGATTGGAATGTTGCTTTTGAAAAAGCAGGTTGGAAAAATGCAATACAAGGTAAAGAGTGGCCGAACGATAGTACCATGAGTTTAGAAGACGCCCGTTTTTCAGTCATCAGGTATTTTGCTTCAGATATTGAAAACGCTTATGGCCCTCAAGTACATGATCCTCGAAGTGGTGAAATTTTAGAAAGTCATATTGGGTGGTATCATAATGTTATGAACTTGGTACATGACTGGTATATGATTCAAACTGCTGCGGTAGACCCTGGCGCTCGTAAAATGAAATTTGATGATACTTTAATGGGTAACTTAATTCGTTTTGTTTCCTCTCATGAAGTAGGACACACTTTAGGATTAAGACACAATATGGGGAGTAGTAGTAAAACACCTGTAGAAAAATTAAGAGACAAAAAATGGGTAGAAGCAAATGGTCATACTGCTTCCATAATGGACTATGCACGTTTTAATTATGTAGCTCAACCAGAAGATAATATAAGCCAGTCTGGATTATTCCCACGTATTGGCGATTATGATAAATGGGCCATTCAATGGGGCTATACCTATACAGGTAAAGGAGATGAAGAGGATAAAAAAATAAATAACAAATGGGTCATTGAAGCTTTAAGTAAAAATGAACGTGTGTGGTTTGGTGGGGAAGGTTATAATGCAGATCCTCGTGCACAAACCGAAGATCTTAGCGACAATGCAGTAATAGCAAGTGAATATGGTATAAAAAATTTAAAACGCATTATTGTTAAATTACCAGAATGGACCAAAGAGGAAGCCGATCATTATGAGAACTTGAGTGATGTGTATACACAATTGGCTAGTCAATTTAATCGTTATATGGGCCATGTTTTAAAAAATATTGGCGGTGTAAATGAAACCTTCAAAAGTATAGAAGAAAAAGGAGATGTGTATGCGCCAACGACAGTTGCAATGCAAAAAGCTGCCATGAATTTTTTACAAACACAATTATTTGCAACACCAACTTGGTTGTTAGATAAAAATATTTTAAATAAAATTTCTAATCCAGTTGCAAATGAGCGCCTTCAAACTATTCAAATTTCAGTCCTAAAAAACTTGTTGGATAAGGGCAGATTATATCGTTTGACAACCAGTGCTACCAGATTCTCCAATGCAAGCTATTCGTTACATGATATGATGGAGGATGTGCGTAAAGGATTATTTACTGAGTTAAGTAACCATCAATCTGGAGATGTATATAGACGTAATTTACAAAAAACTTATGTTTCAATCTTAGGTGATTTAATTAATCCAAATACAACTGCCGCAATGAGTGCAGGTGCTGCTGCTCCTAGAATAGCAATGGGACCAGCAATAGATGTTGAAAATACAGATGTAGTTTCGGAAGCAAGAGCACAATTAAAAAAATTAGCTGGAAGTATTCAGGCGAATAAAGCCAGTATCAATGATGTAAATGCGGTCAATCACTATGACGACTTACAGGATAGAATTAAAAATATCTTAAATCCTAAGTAATAATTAAGTAGAAGATCAATTATAGGATATAAGGGCTGATTGTGAAGAAATAAACAAAGGACTTGCGTTAAATCGTAAGTCCTTTGTTATTTTTGCTTAAGGTTATTTTTTTAACTAAAATAAAGTTTAATTAATCTTAATATAATGTATAAAAAATTTAAATTAAATGGAAAGAATATATATTGATAGAGTCATAGAAATGGCATGGGAGGATCGCACCCCATTTGAAGCAATCACCATCCAGTTTGGTTTATCGGAAGCTGCTACCATTAAATTGATGCGTACCGAATTAAAGCGTAATAGTTTTAATCTTTGGCGTAAGAGAGTGAATACTGGAATTAGTCAAAAGCATTTAATGAAAAGAACCGCCGACATGAAACGATTCAAATGCTCAAGGCAAAAAGCTATTTCAATGAATAAGATTAGTAAACGCTAGGGTATATCCCCCTTCATTAGATTAAACATAAATAAATCTATCAAGCGAGTGTTCAACTTGGCTAGGACTTAATTTAAACCAGTTAATTTATTGTTATTAGAATTTGATTTGATACTTCAGAAAGTGAATTAAGTTATATCTTTGCAAATGCTTATGATTTACAGAAAACATATTCTTCTTCTCTTATTCATTATAATAGGATTTACTCAACCTATTCTAGCACAAGAAAAAACAACTATAAATGGTACTGTAAAGGATAAGCAATCTGGGGAATCAATTATTGGAGCGATTGTAAAAGTGGATCAACTAGCCAATGTGATTGTGACTTCTAATGAATATGGTTTTTTTGCTATTTCATTACCAAAAGGAAAATATAATTTAAGAATTAGTTTTGTTGGGTATGAAGAAAAATCAATTCCAATTAATTTAAATCAGCCTTTGTCTATTCCCGTTTTTTTAGAAAGCAAGAATCAATTAGCGGAAGTGGTGGTGGAATCAAAGCGAAAGGATGACAATTTGATAAAAGCCCAAATGGGAACGGAGACACTAAACATGAAGTCGATTAGTAAAGTGCCCGTGATATTTGGAGAAAAAGATGTCTTGAAAACGATTCAATTGCTACCTGGTGTAAAATCTGCTGGCGAAGGGAATAGTGGGTTTACTGTAAGGGGAGGGGCGACAGATCAAAACTTAATCTTGCTTGATGAAGCACCAGTATATAATGCATCCCATTTATTGGGTTTCTTTAGTACGTTTAATAGTGACGCCATAAAAGATGCTACTTTAATTAAAGGCAATGCGCCTGCACAATATGGGGGTAGGTTATCATCGGTATTAGATGTGAAGATGAAAGATGGGAATAATAAAAATTATGTGGTAAATGGGGGGCTTGGTTTAATTAGTAGTAGATTAAGTATTGAAGGCCCAATACAACAAGATAAGTCGTCTTTTATTTTATCTGGAAGAAGAACTTATGCTGATATTTTTTTAAAAGCATCTGACAAATTCAAAGACAATATCTTATATTTTTATGATTTTAATGCAAAAGCAAATTATAAGATAGACGATAAAAATAGAATTTATTTTTCTGGTTATTTTGGTAGAGATGAATTAGGGTTGGGAAGTAGTTTCGGAATCAATTGGGGTAATAAAACTGGAACCATTCGATGGAATAGAGTGATTAGTAGTAAATTATTCCTAAATACTTCTTTTATTTATAGTGATTACAATTATGATGTAGGTTTAAAAAATGGCGAAACCAAATTCAATGTTAATTCTAATATTAAGGATGCTAATATTAAGCAGGACTATACTTTTTATTTCAATCCAAAAAACACCATTCGTTTTGGTTTTAATTCAATTTTACACACTATTACCCCAAGTATTTTTAGTGGCACTGTAAATAATAGCGTCAATAAAGTGGGAAGAAGTGGACTTGAAAATGCTGTCTATTTTAATAATAATTTCAAAGCCAACCAACAACTTACCTTAGATTATGGCTTTAGGGTATCTGCTTATTCAATCATGGGCGGTGATGTATATAATGTATACAATGGCAATGAAAAAACTTCCTCTATTTTATTAGACAAGAATTCTTTTGGTAAAACCTATATAAATCTTGAGCCAAGAATCACAGGTAATTATAGAATAAATGACTTTAGTAGTTTCAAACTGGCCTATGCTCGTAATGTGCAGCATTTACATTTGCTAAGCAATGCAACCGCATCAAGTCCTTCTGATCAATGGATTGGCGATTCTTATAACATCAGACCTGAATTAGCGGATCAAGTAAGTATTGGATATAGTAGGAATTTTAAAAATAACAACTACGAACTTGGAACGGAGCTATATTATAAGAATATGCAAAACCAATTAGATTACAAAGATGGTACCAATATCAATACCATAGCTGATGTAGAAAGTGCTTTATTATATGGAATAGGCCGTGCCTATGGTTTTGAATTATTAGCCAAAAAGAAAATGGGAGTTCTTTCTGGATGGATTAGTTATACTTTATCTAAAACAGAAAGAAAGATAGCTGGTATTAATGGAGGTAATTGGTACAATGCAAAGCAAGACAGAACGCATGATATTTCCATTGTAACTATTTTAGAATTGAATTCAAAATGGTCTGTTTCTGGTGTATTTGTATACAATACAGGTAATGCTGTCACTTTTCCTACTGGTAAATATTCGTTGGGAGGACAAACCATCTACCAATATGCTAACCGAAATGGGAATAGGATGCCTACCTATCATAGACTTGATTTAAGTGTGACTTACGAAAACACAAATAAACAAAAACATGAAAGCTCTTGGAATTTTAGTTTGTATAATGTTTACGGAAGGGAAAACGCCTATAGAATCTCCTTCCAAGATGATCCATTAGATAGTTCAAAAACGCAAATTATACAAACGGCTCTATTTAGATGGGTCCCAAGCATCACTTATAATTTTAAATTTTAAAAAGATGCAATCGAAAATATTTTTATACTCATTCTTTTCAGTCCTTTTCTTTTCAAGCTGTGATAAAGTTATTACGCTTCCAATAGCAGATAATGAGGTAAAGGTGGTAATTGAAGCAAATATAACTGATCAATCAGGCCCTTATTCTGTAAAGCTTTCTAGATCAATTAATCTTAACGAAGCCAATATTTACCCTACTATTGAAAATGGGACTGTTGTAATTTCTGACAATACAGGCATCAAGGATACGCTTAAATATGCAAGTGGCGGAATCTACAAGACGAAATTAATTCGAGGTGTATATGGAAGAACCTATTTTTTAGAAGTTACAGTAGATGGGAAAAAGTATACTGCACAAAGTACAATGCCTTATAAAGTAAATTTAGACAGTCTTAGAATAAATATTTTTCCTATTAATGGTAAAAATCAATACAGTATCATTCCTGGCTTTACAGATCCTATAGAACTTGGTAATTGTTATCGTTTTATCCAAAAGATTAATGACACCTTAGATAAAAACTACAATATATTCAATGACAATTTAAATAACGGAAAAGTAAATCAACGCCCATTAAATAATGGCAATAAAGATTTGACAATTAAAGTTTTAGATTTTGTTACGATAGAAATGCAATGTATTAGTGCATCTGCCCATTTGTATTATTATTCGCTTAGTCAACAAAGTGGAGCAGGGCCTGGCGGAGGAACGGCACCAACTAATCCCCCTAATAATATAGTGGGTGGAGCGTTAGGGCTATTCTCAGCCCATACTTCTCAAACAAAATTAGTTGCTATTCCTTTTTATTAGTTTTTTTCTTTTTACAAGCATCGCTACAATACTTCACTTCCTCCCAAGTTTTTTCCCATTTTTTTCTCCAACTGAAAGGTCTACTGCAGTGAATGCAAATTTTGGAAGGAAGATTTTCTTTTTTTATAGTTTGTTGTTTGCTATTTTTCATGAAATCATCTGTCTAAAAGTTAAATTAATTCTTGGCTCTATAATTTTTTTTGACTTGGGCATACTATGAAGCCAATGTTTTTGAAAGCTACCCAGCATTTCTAATAAGGAGCCATTCTCTAATAAAATGGAATGTGTTTCTTTACTTAGTTTATGTTTTAAAGCGAATTTTCTATCAGCACCCAAACTTAATGATGCAATTGAACTATTAGGAATAATTTCTTTTTCATCATCACTATGCCAACCCATGCCTTCGTTTCCATCATGATATAAATTCAATAAACAGGCATTGTAATCACATCCTGTATTATAACTAACAAGTTGCTTTATCTCCATTAATAACGGCGTCCATGTCAATCCCTTTTTTGTTTTATTGGAATAGGTATATTGAATCATGCTGTCTGCATAGAAGGCTACTTTTCTTTTTGTTGTTATTTCCTTGCCAAACATGACCAATTTTTCATTGGTCCATTCTATTTTGTTTAGGAGTTCATTAAAATATTTATGCTTTTGTTCAGCGTTTACAATAATTCCATAATAATGTGCTTGTCCATCCTGGTTTATGATATTTGGAAAATTTATGATCATTCTATTTTATCATTTGATGGTTTTCAAAATTATATTTTCCTTTGTGCCTCAAAACAAATTTAGATCAAATTGTTTTATTAAAATCTCTTATGATGCAAACACCTATTGAAGATTTAAAATTAAGTATACAACCTACAAGAGCCGCTTTATTATCGCATCCAGTGTATAGTCAAATAAAAGATTTTGAGGGTATCCAACATTTTGCGAAGTACCATGTATTTGCTGTATGGGATTTTATGAGTTTATTAAAATCTTTACAAATAGGGCTTACTTGTGTAAGCCTACCTTGGATACCTGTTGGTTCTGCAAATACTCGTTTTTTAATAAATGAAATAGTTTGCGGCGAAGAGTCCGATGTAGATGAACAAGGAAATAGGATTAGTCATTTTGAATTGTACTTATCTGCTATGCGTCAAATGGGTGCAGATACCAGTAAAATAGATGAATTATTAGCTTTGTTGAAAACAGGTAAGACTATTCATGATTGCATTAATGCAGTTGATATGCCAACAGAAGTAAAACAGTTTTTACAATACACTTTTGAAATAGCCATGAATGCGCCCTTGCATGTTAAGGCGGCAGTTTTCACTTTTGGTAGAGAGGACTTGATTCCAGATATGTTCACCCAAATTTTAAATAAAATTTACGCCGAGCATCCCGACAAAGTATCCATTTTTAAGTACTATATAGAGAGACATATTGAGGTAGATGGCGGTCATCATAGTGAACTAGCTATTCAAATGGTCTCAGAACTATGTGGAAATGATAAAACTAAATGGGAGGAGGCTACGAAAGCAGCTGTAGATTCTTTAAAAATTCGATCTTTATTATGGAATGCGGTTAGCTCAAATAAAATTGTTTAATTTATATTCAAAAAAATTAAACAAAAGGCTAAACAAAGCTAAATATTTTTATTTTTTTTATATTTTTTAACAAGTTTTCTAATTTTTTATTTCTAACTTTTGTTCGGTTTAAAAAACAACGATTGTTTTGCTATTGCTTTGCAATACATAATTAATTAAGCTTATGTATTGACAGCCGGAACGAACCGTGGAGAGTTGTGAATTAACATGTTCACCAAAACTCAACAAATATGGATCATTTATTTCTTCTTGATGCCTCAATGGCGATTGCAAAGACCGACTATGTGTCTTTCACTTTCTTCATTGGCACAATGGCCATGATGGCCGCGGCTGTATTTTTCTTCTTAGAATTAAACAACACTAGTAAAGAATGGAGAACCTCAGTACTTGTATCTGGGTTAATCACATTTATTGCTGCTGTTCACTATTACTACATGCGTGGTTACTTTTTAGAGACGCATGAAAGTCCTACCTTTTTCCGTTATGTAGACTGGTTATTAACTGTGCCTTTAATGTGCGTTGAATTCTATTTAATCACAAAAAAAGCAGGTGGTACAACAAGTTTATTATGGAAAATGATTTTAGCTTCTGTTGTAATGTTAGTTACAGGTTATTGGGGTGAAGCGGTTGCTCCAGCTCAAGCAACATTATGGGGAACTATAAGTGCTATCGCTTACTTCTACATCGTATATGAGGTATGGTTAGGTGATGTTAAAAAATTAGCAACTGGTGCTGGTACTGCTGTAGCATCTGCAAATGCAGCATTAGGTTGGTTCGTTTTAGTTGGTTGGGCTATCTATCCTTTAGGATATTTAATCGGAACAGCTGACGGACAATGGTATGCTAGCTTCAAAAATATTGGAATTGACATGAACGTTATATACAATATTGGAGATGCTGTAAATAAAATTGGTTTTGGTTTGGTTATTTATAGCTTAAGTAGAAAAGCTGCTTAATATATTTCAATAACTTTTAAGGGGCAAGTTGTTTACTTGCCCCTTTTTTTATTTAATTTACATCCATGCAAATTAAACTACGTCTTTACTTAATATTATTTGCATTTCTTTTATTCCTTATTGACTGTATTTTTGTTTTAAATAACAATACTCAAATTTCCTTCCTCATTGCGGTGTTAATTCTTTTTGGAGTACCCCATGGGGCCTTAGATTTGTACATCGATCAACACTTGAATAAATCTAAAAGCAATCAAAAAATATTTCTTTTAAAGTACATCGCTAATATTATTGGCTATGCCTTGGTTTGGTATTTTTTCCCCATTGCAGCTTTAATCATATTTATACTTATTACCGCTTACCATTTTGGAGAAATAGATTGGTTGGGGAAAACAGAAAACTTTATTCAGAAATTGGCCTATTCGGTTATTGGGTTATTATGGATATTATTACTTCTTTCTAAGAACATTCATTTTGCCTTGCAAATTTTTATTAGAATGGAGCGCTCTGCTTTTAATGAAACCCAATGGGTAGGACTAGCCAATCAAATTTATCCATTAACGCTTATTGGGCTAGCACTTATTTATTTTATTTTATACTTTTTTAAGTCCTATTTCTTTTCAAAAAATAAATATTATTTCTATTCACTTATACAACAAGGCATTCTAATCAGTTTTGCCTTTTACATGCCTCTTTGGCTTTGTTTTGCTTTTTTTTTTGGCTTCTGGCACTCTTTATTGTCATTTGATAAAATCAGAATCACTTTTAGTATGCCCAATGATTTTAATGGGTGGAAAAACCTACTAATTAAAGCAGCCCCCTTTTCCATCATGGCTTGGTTTGGATTTATTTACATTACTTTTCTAACACTCAATAGCAAGGATGCTTCTGGTATTTTTACACTGCTATTTATTAGCTTATCTGTACTAGCGCTCCCTCATTTACAAATATTTACTAAAATCAAATTGAAGGAAGATTAATTTTATTGAATTACAACCTATTGTAAATCAATAATTTATAATTTTTTATTTTTTTGAATTTTGTACATAAGAAGAATAATAATCTTTATATTTAATATTAAATAAGTAATAATTTATAAATAATCATATTCAATGAAAAGTTCATCAAAAAAAATACTCACTTTTTTTACATGCATGGTATTGGCGTTTCAATTATTGGCTCAATCTCCTAAACGACTTGAGCTTTTATTTTTAGGGCATGATAGCAAACATCATAACTCAGAAGTATTGGCCAGTATTATGTCAAAGCAGTATTTTAAAAAAGGCATCAATATCACTTATACTACTAATATTAATGATTTAAATGAAAAGACCTTAAAGCCCTATGACGGCTTAATTCTTTATGCCAATTATGATACCATCAATAAGAGTCAATCCACTGCCTTGTTGGATTTTGTAAAAAATGGAAAAGGGTTCATCCCAATACATTGCGCTTCTTATTGTTTTAGAAATGATCCTGAAGTAGTTAAAATGATTGGAGGTCAATTTAAAGAACATGGGTATGATTCTTTCCCATCTATTTTTAAAGATATTACTAGCCCTTTGTTAAAAAATGTAAGTTCATTTTATACGAAAGATGAAACCTATATCCATACCCTTTTAAGTCCATCTATTAACGTAATTACAGAGCGTAAAGATGGAGAAAGGAATGAACCTTATACATGGACTCAAAATGTTGGAAAAGGAAAAGTTTTTTATACCGCTTACGGTCATGATGAAGTTACTTTTAACAATCCTCAATTTTTACAATTGGTTGAAAATGGAATTCTATGGGCTGTCAATGATCAAGCATTGGCCAACTTGAATGCTTTTAAAATAGCCACACCTACTTATACAGATGCAGTTATTCCTAATTATGAAAAACGCAATCCTGCTCCTAAATATCAAGGATCTTTAAATCCATCAGCATCGCAATCGCTCATTCAAGTGCCTGTAGGCTTTGAATTAAAACTTTTTGCATCTGAACCAATGATTATCAATCCAATTTATATTAATTGGGATGAGAAAGGTAGATTATGGGCAATAGAAACAATAGACTATCCTAATGAAGTAAGAGAAGATAAGGAAGGGGGACAGGATAGAATTGTTATTTTAGAAGATACCGATAACGATGGAAAAGCTGATAAATCAACCGTTTTTGCTGACAAGCTTAACATTCCTACTAGCTTTACTTTTTCCAATGGAGGTATTGTAGTAGCACAAGCACCTTACTTTTTATTTTTAAAAGATAGTAATGGAGATGACATAGCGGATATTAAGGATACTGTCTTAACTGGTTGGGGTATTACTGATACGCATGCTGGCCCTTCCAACTTAAGGTATGGTTTAGATAATAAAATTTGGGGTACCGTTGGCTATTCGGGGTACTTTAATAAAAAAGGAAAAGACTCTACTGAATTTAGTATGGGTATTTATAGTTTCAAGCCTAACAATAAAAAAGTGAACAATATAGAATTTTTAGGAGGTACTACTAATAATACATGGGGATTAGGCTTTACAGAAGAGTTTGATGTTTTTGCCTCTACCGCTAATAATACGCATAGTGTATTTTTTGGTATTCCTAAGAGAGTATTAAAAAAAGTGTATCCTGAAAAATTAGGTACTGAAAAAATTGACGCCCATTATGCTATGCATGTGGTTACTAAAAATTTAAGACAGGTGGATGTATTTGGTGGTTTTACTGCCGCTGCAGGTCAAAGTGTTTATACTGCCCGAAATTATCCTACTGAATTTTGGAATAAGGTATCATTGGTATGTGAACCTACAGGACGACTGGTACATAAAAACTATTTACAACAAGTTGGGTCAGGATTTAAAGAAGTAGGCGATGGCTGGAATTTAGTGGCCAGTGCAGATGAATGGTTTGCTCCGATACAATCAGAAGTAGGACCTGATGGCAACGTTTGGATAACAGATTGGTATGATTTTATCATTCAACACAATCCTACCCCTGTTGGTTTTGACAATGGAAAAGGCAATGCACATATTAATCCATTAAGAGATCATGAGCGTGGACGTATTTATCGTTTAGTATACAAGGATGGCCCTGTGAATGCACCTATAAGTTTAGACAAAAATGATAAAGCTGGATTAATAAAAGCATTGAGTAATAATAATATGTTTTGGAGAACTACGGCGCAAAGATTATTGGTAGAGTCCAAGGATATTTCCGTTGCCCCTGAATTGTATAAAATAATTAAAAATAGTAAATCGGATGCGATTGGTATTAACCCACCTGCCATCCATGCTTTATGGACTTTACATGGATTAGGTTTGTTAAAAAACAATCCAACTGCTATTGCAGTGGCTATAGGGGCTTTAAAAAATACATCGGCAGGGGTTAGAAAGGCAGCGGTTGAAGTGATTAAGGAATTACCAAGCGCTTTAAGTGCGTATCTAAATGCTAAAGTATTTGAGGATGTTGATTTAAGAGTAAGATTGGCATCGGTTATTGCATTAGCGGATATGAAACCATCTGCAGAAGCTTTTGCTGTATTAAATAAGATGTTATTGGTTAAAGAAAATACAGATGATAAATGGATTAATATGGCTTTAAGATCCGCTAGAGGCACACATATTAATATGAGCAAACAAAAAAATGTTGTGGCTACTATTATCGATCAAACTATTAATATTTCGGTGATTAAAAATCAAATGAAATATGATGTAACTGAATTTACGGTAAAAGCAGGCAGCACCATAAAAATTAATTTTAATAATGTAGATTACATGCAACACAACTTATTAATTTTAAGACCTGGTTCAAAAGAAAGAGTGGGGGCTGCTGCAGATAAGTTGGCCATGGAGCCCAATGGTGCAGAAGTAAATTATGTTCCCAAAATGTATGAAGTATTGTACTCCACACCATTGGTGAATCCACAAAAAAAATATTCAATGACCATTAATGTACCTGATAATGTTGGAGATTATCCCTATATCTGTTCTTTCCCAGGTCATTGGCGTAATATGAATGGAGTGATGAAAGTGGTTGCTAAATAATATTTCATGTCAGCAAAATATAAATTTGGGGTAAGTAGTTGGCTATTTGTTTCACCATTTACCACCCAAAGCATTGAGCCTATTTTTGAAAAAGTGTCACAACTGGGATATGATGCCATAGAAATTGCTGTTGAAGATCCAAGCTTAATCGATGCGGATAAAGTAGCTACTGCCCTACAGAAATATAATTTAAAAGCGATTGTTTGTGGTGCCTTTGGTACTTCAAGAGATTTAACTAGTAGCGAACCAGCCGTTCATCAAGCCTGCTTTAATTACATAGAAACTTGTTTAAAATTATGCAATCAATGGGGTACTAGTTTTTTGACTGGCCCAATGTATTCAGCAGTAGGTAAACGTAGAATGCTATCTGCTGATGCTAGAAAAAAAGAGTGGGACTTGGCTGTACAAAATGTACGCATCGCTTGTGAAATGGCAGCACAGCATCATTGCCAATTGGCGATAGAACCTATTAATCGATTTGAAACTGATTTAGTGAATACCGCTGCGGATGTTTGTCAATTGGTTAAAGACATCAATCATCCGGCAGCTAAAATTAGCTTAGATAGTTTCCACATGAATATTGAAGAAAAAAATCCAATGGAGGCCATTTTACAAGCGGGAAACAATTTAATTA